>LULK01000144.1_pt1 | contig 31176 bp, 28 predicted proteins | sample 728181 | NCBI WGS metagenome assembly LULK01 (sample SAMN03860291, study PRJNA289734) | marine metagenome | biome: seawater column; feature: ocean; material: water; isolation source: Red Sea water column Station 169 - depth 10m | place: Saudi Arabia: Red Sea | collected 2011-10-15 | depth 10 m | reverse complement strand
CAATCATTCCTTGCATAGGAGCAGTAATACTTCGATAACCTTCTCTTATTTCTTCTTGTTGAAGCTCTAGAATATTTTCTGATTGATCGACGAACATGCCACCAGATTTGCCATGATCAAGAACTGCCAAAGGATCTAGGTTCTCTATCTTTCCTTTTTTAGGTTTATCTTTGGCAATAATACTTCTACTTATGTCAGAGAGGTCAGAATGAGTCTTTACTGAAATTAAGGTCTCTAAATTGTTCTCAAAGAAGTTAGTATGAACTTTATTATTTTTAAAATCTTGGTTGATTAAAATATTTTTTAATAAGTCTAAATTAGTTCTAACTCCATCAATTTTGAATTCACAAAGAGATCTATAATTTCTTTTTATCGCCTGTTTGAAGTTATCTTCAGAAGAATAAGTAATTATTTTTGCAATTAACGAATCAAAAAGAGGACTAGTTTCGTACCCTACATATCCATAACTATCAACTCGTACTCCAGGACCAGATGGAAGGTCGAATTTTGTGAAAATGCCTCCACTTGGATTGGCATTACCTTTAGAATCAATAGTTTCCATATTCACTCGCGATTGAACTGCATATCCTTTAGGATCTGGAATATTTTTCTGCTCAAGTTTAATTTGCTTTAAAGTTTTACCTGAAGCTATTTGAATTTGAGCCTTAACTATATCAATAAATAATACTGACTCAGTTACTGTGTGCTCGACTTGTAACCTAGGATTGCATTCAATAAACCTGAAGTCATTTTTTTCTACATTGACTAAAAATTCTATAGTGGCCAAGCCCTCATATTTTAATTTCTTAGCTAGAGCCATAGATGCATCAATCATTTTATTTTTTAATTCAGGACCTAGGCTTGGACTAGGAGCTATTTCGATAAGCTTTTGATGGCGTCTTTGAATGGAGCATTCTCTTTCATGTAAATGACTCACTGCTCCTGTCCCATCCCCTATGATTTGGAATTCGATATGCCTATAATTTTTTAGATACTCTTCTAGATACAAGTCAGGGGAATCAAAAGCTGCCTTAGCCTCTGATGAGGCTCTATCATAGGATTCTTTTAATTCTTCTAGCTTAGAGACAACCCTCATGCCTCTGCCTCCTCCACCTGAAATAGCCTTAATCAAAATAGATGAATTCTTATTTAATGACTTCATAAAGTTTTGAGCTTGTTTCAGAGAAGTTTTCTGATGTGTTCCTGATATCGTGGGAATATCTAAACTCAAAGCTAATTCTTTGGCAGTGGTCTTGTCACCGAATATTTTTAAAGTCTTTTCACTAGGGCCAATAAATTTAATCTTGGCTCTTTTAGCTGATGCAGCTAAAGCCGAGTTTTCACTGAGAAAGCCATATCCAGGATGGATGAAATCTGCCTTGGACTCTTTAGCTATTGATATGATTTGCTTGATATCGAGATAAGCTTGAGCCCCTTTTCCTTGAATCGGATAAGCCTCATCTACTTTTGAAAGATGCAAACAGTTGGCATCATCCTCTGAATAAATGCCAACTGTTTTAATGCCTAAATCACTACAAGTCCTAGCTATGCGAATTGCAATCTCACCTCTATTGGCTATTAAGACTTTTTTCATGAACTTATTTCTAAAGTCTAGAAACTAGTTTTTACCATAGATCATATTTTTGCATTTCAGCTCTTCCGACGACCATGTGATGAACTTCGTCAGGGCCATCGGCAAATCTCAAATGCCTTATATCGGTATAAAGTCCTGCAAGAGGTGTCCATTGAGATATACCAGCAGCACCATGCATCTGAATGGCTTGATCAATGATTTTACAAGCCTTCTCAGGTACCATGGCTTTTATAGCACTAACATATACTCTCGCCTCTTTATTTCCTAGAACATCCATAGCTTTAGCAGCTTGAAGAACAGCTAATCTCATAGCGTTTATTTCTATTCGCGCTCTAGAAATAATTTCTAAATTTCCCCCAAGTTTTGCTATAGGTTTTCCAAAAGCCTCTCTATTTCCAGCTCTCTTCACCATTAACTCAAGTGCAACTTCAGCCTTACCTATAGTTCTCATACAGTGATGAATTCGACCTGGTCCAAGTCTTACTTGTGATATTTCAAATCCTCGACCTTCACCAAGAAGTATATTCTCTTTCGGTACTCTTACATTATCAAACTTTATGTGCATATGGCCATGGGGGGCATGATCATGACCAAAGACTTGCATACCTTCAAGTATGTGAACTCCAGGAGTGTCTTTTGGAACTAATATTTGAGATTGTTGCTTTGAAGGATGAGCATCAGGACTCGTTTTGACCATCACAATCATAATTTTGCACCTTGGATCACCTGCACCAGAAATATAAAACTTTTCTCCATTAATTACCCACTCATCGCCGTCAAGAACAGCGCTAGTACTGATATTCTTTGCATCTGAAGAGGCTAAATTTGGTTCGGTCATCGCATATGCCGATCTAATTTCTCCATTCAGTAACGGTTCTAGCCATTGTTTCTTTTGCTTTTCGGTGCCAACTCTCTCAAGTACCTCCATATTTCCAGTATCTGGAGCGGAGCAATTCATGCTTTCTGATGCCAAGGGATACTTACCTATTTCAGTAGCTACGTACGTATAATCTAGGTTAGTTAATCCGTCGCCGATATTTCCATCTGGATCAGGTAAAAAGAAGTTCCATAAACCTAACTCTTTAGCTTTTTCTTTAGCGCCTTCCATAAGTTCAATTTGTCTGGGATGCCAGGACCACCTATCCTCCTTCTCATTTTGCAAAGCTGAGTATTCAGCCTGTATGGGCTTAACGTTTTCTTCGCAATGCTTTTTTACCAAATCCATAAGCGGTTGAGTTTTTTTGGACATGGATAGTTCAAAAAGTTCTGGGTCATTTTGTAACATGTTATTTCTCCTTTAATAACGAATAAATTAATATGAATACCAAATTGGAGAGGACCACGCCCGCTCCTGTATCGTTGGTTGTAAATCTTCTCTTGGTCTCGTACCATTTTTTACGGCATCCCAAGTAGACCATCTGCAGCTAGGGTTCTCTAATACTCTTACATAATAAAAAGACTTGACTGTAGAGTCAAAAGAATCGTCAGTCCAAACAGTTTTAATTTCATTGGCTCCCCTATCTGAGCTTATAGAGCAATCAGAAATATCCACTAAAGCATCATTATCTGGGCATCTTTTCGTAATAGGATCAGGGGTTAAACCATCTGAACATGCCACATCTATAACTTTTTCATGTGGACGTCCGGATATTCTATCTACCCAACCTTTTATGATTTGTACTCTTTGTAAAGGAGCTGCATTTCTGTCTCTCATTGCCCATATAAGGAAAGAAGGAGCAGTACCTTGAGAGGCTTCCAAATCTTGTCCCATGGGCACTCCTTTTTTATAAGCCTCCTTTACAAGATCAGCCCTATCCAATAAAGACTTATCAAAATTGTAACCTCCGAAGAATCTAAGCTTAATTCTGCTGCCGGATGTAGCGTAAGTCTCTTTTCTGCGGAAGGCATCAAAAATAGAATCTCTTGTATTTTCTTCTGCCCAAACTGCAGCTAAGCCTGAGGCTCCCCATGTATTAAAGACAGCATTATTAAAATTTCTCTCTCCTATTTTCTTGAAAGCTAGTTGCCTAATCGCATTACCGCCAGTTAAGTCTTGCACTTGCTGATCAGATATTGGAACTGATCCTCTTGCTACTGGCGTTCCATCCAAGATACCAACTTTAGAATGGAAGTCAGATTCATCATCAGATATCGCTCCTGTATGAGTATCACTGGCTCCGACCATACCGAATTTATATGGATTACCTCTTCTTTCTTCTTCCAAACCTAATCCATCTAAGTAAGCCTGCCTAACATAACTTCCGAACGGACGGCTGTAAGATGAGTTTCCAACTCTTTGCCACATGATTTCAAAGTCAGCCCATTCATCATCAGGCGATAGTATCGGATGAGTTTCAGAAGTTCCCTTAACTTGAGTCATCTCAACTAATGGTTCATTCCTCATTCTAAAGTCTGCATATTGAGTACTAATTGGAAGACCTTCCCAGTTTTCCATTTCAAACATTTGTCCATTTGATCCATTCGAGTTATGGGGTATGGCAATCGTATCAACTCCTCTGTCTCTTAGATCATCCATCCAAGTCCAAAGCTTTTCTGGATTAACTGACTTAAGTCGGGTGTATGGCTCTACGGTAAATTTGTTTCCTTTATAAATTACGTTTCTATGTAAATTAGCATTTTCAAATGGTGGAAAACCATCAGATCCACATGTGCCACTTAACCAACAAGTAAGGTCTGAAGCACCTTGAGTATTGGATGATCTAGTAGTTGAAGCTGTATATTCATATGCAACAAAGGTAGTGAATTTCCCAGGATCATTGTGTCTTTGTGCACTCAATATCACATCTTTCCATGCAGATCTGTGAACATCTACATCATAGAGAGTTGAACCTCTTGCTGTATCTCCTGTGAAGTAAGCTATCGTGCGTGTCCAGATATTGCTGAATTGTGCAATATTTCTGACATAGTCTTGAAAAAGTCTAGATCGGGCGGCTACTGATTCTTGGTTTAAATTCTCAGGAGCATTTAAGTTATGGAATGGTTCAGTGCCTTCTTTACCATTATTTGGATTTGCCCAATCTTCGACACTTCCCAATAAAAATCCATGATCAGTCACTGCATAAAAATCTAAAGGCTCTCTGAGTTGCATGTCATAACCTAAAGGATGCTGTATGGCATTTCCTTTGGCGTATTCGTATGCATCATCAGGTGTTGCTGTAGTTCCAAAAATATATGCATCAAATGAATGTTTTGTATGTACATGAAGGTCTCCAAAATAAACATTTCTATTCGGATTATATCCAGGAGTAGATCCAGGCTCAGGGTCAGGAACAACAAGGTCATTCGTGTAATCAACTACACTGTCAGGAGAAGTACAGCTCCAAAGGCCAAAAATTAAAAATAAGCCAAATATGACTTTTTGAAAGTTACCCATAAATCTCCCCACTAAGAGAGATTAATTTAACAATTTACTTAGAGCTTGGAAAGGTAATCATCAAAAAATTTATAGAAAAAAATTCAATTAAGTTAAGGATTAAATATCATCAGGTAAAATATTACCTATTGTGATACCTTCATTGTCTGGAATGTACCAGATAGGTGAACTCCAAGCTCTTTCTTGTATCGTGGCAGGAAGGTCTGCTCTGGGAATCTCTCCAGATTTTATTGCATCCCATGACGACCATCTACAAGTAGGATTTTCTAAAACTCGCACATAATAAAAAGCTTTCAAGTTTGGATCAAAATCAGGATCTTGCCATACTGCTTTAAGTTCGTCGGCACCCAAATTTTTAGATATCCTACAGTTATTTAAGTTAACCTTAGCTCGAGTATCCCTACAAAGTTTTGTCTTTGAATCAGGCCTTCTGCCATCTGCGCATGCTACGTCATATATCTTTTCGTGAGGCTTTCCACTCAACTCAGTCCATCCTTTAATTATCTGAACCCTGTCTAAAGGTGCCCTTTTTATGTCTCTTAATGCCCAAACCATGAATTGAGGAATTTTATTCTCAGACTGAAATAAATCAGAACCCATTGTTACCCCATTTAAGTATGCATAATTTATAGGATCTTCCTTATTAAAGACATCATCTATTTCATATCCTCCAAAAAATCTCACTTTAATTCTGCTTCCGGTTGTAGCAAAAGTTTCTTTTCTTCTGAATGCGTTATAGATAGATTCTCTGGTGTTATCTTCAGCCCATACAGCTGCAAGACCAGATGCACCCCATTCAGTATAGCCTGTATCAATATATTCTTGACCACCAATTTCTTTATATCCACTAATAATTACATTTGCTCCGGAGCCTTGTATTTGCTCTTTAAAAGATTTCGTAAGAGGGGCTGCACCTCTCAATTCTGGTGTACCATCGAGAATACCTATTTTTGAATGGAAATCTGATTCCTTATCAGATATTGCCCCAGTATGAGTATCGCTCGCACCCACAAGACCAAATTTATAGGGATTTATTTTATATTCAGAATCTAATGAAAGGCCCCTTAAGTAAGCGTTCCTTACATAACTGCCTGTTGGGCTGGAATAAAATGGAGATGCTACTCTATTATTCATAATTCCAAAATCTGCCCATTTATCTCCTGGTGAAAGAAGTGGATGAGTATCCGATGTCCCCTTAACTTGCGTAATCTCGACTAATGGTTCGTTTCTCATTCTTTTCGAAGCATAGTCATCATCCATTGGATTTCCTGCCCAATCTACAAGTTGGAACATTTGTCCATTTGATCCATTTGAGTTATGAGGAATTGCAAGACTTTCAACTCCAAGGTTTCTTAGATTATCCATCCAATCCCATAAATCCTCAGGATTACTAGAATCTATGATTGAGAAAGGCTGAATGGGAGCCTTGTTATCTCGGAAAATAACATTTCTATGAAGATTACTTTGCCCTGGGCCACTTGAAGTAAATTCATATGCTATGAACGTAGTAAATTCTCCAGGGTTGTTATGCCTTTCAGCAGCTTCTGCTATATCTCTCCAAGCAGTGTGATGAGTTTCTCTATCGTATGCCCTTGTCCCATAAACCGTGTCCTCCTGCAAATAAGCACCGAGCATTTTTATAGGATTCTTTGAGGGTTCAATTAATTCATTTGTTATTAGGTTAGCGAATAATCCAGCTCGCCTAACAAATGTGTTCGTGTTTAAATTTTCAGGATCATTTAATCCATGAAGATCTGAAGCAAAATCTAACTTACCCGGTCTAGAAGAGGGATCCGCATATGCCGGCAACATCCCCAGCCAAGCAGCATGATCTGTAACAGCATAAAAATCCAAAGGATCATCAAGTTGCATGTCGAATCCCAGAGGATGTTTAATTGCACCTCCTTTAGCATATCTGTATGCATCATCAGGTGATGCAGTTGTTCCAAATATAAAGGCATCGAAAGAATACATCGTGTGAACATGAAGATCACCAAATAAAGCATCTTTATTCTGATTACTTGAAATTTCTTTGAACCTTGGGCTTTTTTCTACAGAGAAATCTACAACATCATCTTTTATGGAAAAAATATTATTTGCACCTAAAATAAAAATTATTGCAGCAAACAAAAGAGCTATCAGAAAGGTTCTTATTATTACGCTCATTCAATTCTCCCCAGTATTGATTATCTTTAAATATGAGAATTTATGTTCCCACGAAAAGCCTATATTTCAAACATTTATTATTAAGTATTGTAAAAAGTCATAAATACTGTATATTTATACAGTATGAAAGATATATATAGAAAAAATAAACATTCAGGCCAGCCGATGGCAGTAAAAAGCATTGACACAATAGAGTTTACAGAGACATTCAATTATCTGTGGATAGATAGATTGATAACCTCGTTATACATAGTCTTATCAGTTTCATTGACCATCATTTCTTTTGCATTAATGCTAGGCATTTCCATTTAATAAGATTACCTGAATAGTTTTTATCCTGTTATTCTCTTAATATGAATTTAGAGGATATCTTCTTCCCTTTCTTATTTCTTTGGTCGACAATTGCTGTTCTAGTTTTTATCGCCTTGTTCTATAAAAATGCTCCTTATGGAAGATACTTTACTTTAGATTCCAATTACAAAATTCCTTCTAGAATTGGATGGATTATTATGGAATCTCCAACATTAATTGGAATGCTTATATTTATAGTCCTATTTCGCAACAAAATAGGACAAACTGAAATCATCTTTTGCTTATTATGGTTATCTCACTATATTCATAGAACAATGATTTGGCCTTTCAGGGCACAATTGAAAGGTAAGTCAATGGCAGTTGGTGTGGTTTCTATGGCCTTATTTTTTAATTCAGTAAATATCTCTTTGCAATGCATATGGATATTTATATTCGGAAATTACAGCGACGACTGGCTGATATCCATACCATTTATAGTTGGCATAATTTTATTTTTTTCGGGCATGGTCATCAATATTAAATCAGATGATATATTGATTAAATTACGCAAAAATAATGGTGAAGGTTACTATTCTCCTCAAGGGTTCTTGTATAGATATATAAGTTGTCCAAATTATTTTGGAGAGATTATTGAGTGGCTTGGATGGGCAATTCTTACTTTAAGTCCTTCTGGTTTAGTTTTTTTTATTTGGACATTTGCAAACTTAGTTCCAAGAGCTAGATCAAATCATAATTGGTCTAAATCTAATATCCCTAATTATCCAAAGAACAGAAAAGCGATATTTCCTTATATTTATTAATCAAGGTCATACAAATCCGCTTGTTTCTTATTAAGACAAACTTTATTCTATGAGAATTATTTATGTAAAAGGAGATATTCATGGATCTAGAATACGGACCTCAATATGACAACTTTAGGGCTGAGGTTATTAACTTTGTAAAAGAAAATGAAAATACAAAATTAACTGGACCTGCAAGAAGTGAGAGTAGAGTTGCATGGCAACAGAAATTGATTGACCACGGTTACTTCGCAAGATCTATACCCAAAGAATATGGTGGTTATGGTGGAGACATGGACATAATCAAATTAAGAATTATCGCAGAGGAGTTTGCTAAATCTCCAATTCCTAAGCCAGCTGGAGGTCAAGGTATTCAAATGCTTGTTCCGACTTTATTATCTTTAGGCACAGAAGAGCAAAAACAAAAATATATTAAACCCACCCTAAGAGGTGAAATATTATGGTGTCAGGGTTATTCAGAACCAAATTCAGGAAGTGATCTAGCGAGTTTGCAAACTAAGGCTGAACTTGATGGAGATGAATGGGTTATAAATGGACAGAAGATTTGGACTAGTACTGCACATCTCTCGCAAATGTGTTTTATCCTAGTTAGGACGGAACCAGACGCACCGAAACATCAAGGAATAAGCTATCTTCTCATGCCTATGGATGCTGAAGGTATCGATAGAAGACCGATTAAGCAGATGACTGGAGATTCAGATTTTAATGAACTATTTCTTACTGATGTCAGAATACCTGCAGAAAACATTGTCGGAAAAAGAGGAGAAGGTTGGAAAGTTGCGAATGCAACTCTTGGACATGAAAGAGGCTCTTTAGCAGATCCAAACGTAACTCAGAATAGATTGAATTCTCTCATTGATCTTATGAAGAGCGAAACTATAGATGGTCAAAGGGTAATAGATAAACCAATATTCAGAGATAGACTTTTATCCATTCAAGGAAGATTGATGGCCCAGCAATCAAATGCTCTTAGAATTCTTTCCTCTCAAATTAATGAAGATCAAGATGCAAACTTAGCAAAATCTATTGTTAAGCTTCAAGGAACTGAATTGAGACATGAACTTGAGGGACTAGCGATTGACGCAATGGGTGAATTAGGAACACTTTATGAAGATAGTCCACACTTAAGAGACGAAGGAGCTTGGCAAATGACGTATATGTATTTCCTTGGTCTGATCATAGGTGGTGGAACAAATCAGATACAAAAAAATATTATCAGTGAAAGAGCTTTAGGAATGCCTAAAGAACCAAAAATTCAAGGAGCTTAATTATGTATTTTGGTCTATCTGAAGAACAAAAAAGCCTAGAAGAAAATATCCAAAGATTTCTTTCTGACAATGCCTCTTTGGACATAATCAAAGCAGTGGCAAATGGAGATGAAGATAAAGCTAAAGAAGTTCATAAAGGTATCATTGATCTTGGGCTTAGCGGCCTAATTGTTCCAGAAGAATATGGAGGATTAGAACTTAATATGCTTTTTGCAACCGTTGTTTCTGCTGCTTTAGGCTCAGGAACGGCACCCGTACCTTTTGCAGGATCTTATATTATGTCGCCTATGGCTATAAATTTAGCCGGCAATTCAGAGCAAAAAAATAATTGGCTGCCGAAGATAGCTGGAGGTGAAGTTCAAGTTGGAGTAGGTATCTCTGAGTATGTTGGTGCAAGAGAAGATGCAGGGATAGAATTTACCAATGGAAAAGTTAGTGGAAGATCTCTTTTCGTTATAGATGGTAAGGGTGCGGATGCCTATATTCTTGCGAATAAATCTGGTGAACTCTATCTAATTGATAGCAACAATTCGGGTATTGAAGTTGTAGAACTTACAACCGTGGATAAAACTAGAACCTCAATTGAATTAATACTTAATGATGTGGATGCAGAATTCTTAGAAGGATCGAAGGATAAGGCTATTATAGAAAAGGTTTTAGATGCAGGAAGGCTTATGTTAGCTGCTGATACTGTTGGGGCTGCCCAAGTGATGTTAGATAAATCTGTAGCTTATTCGTTGGAAAGAAAGCAGTTTGGAAGGCTTATCGGTTCATTTCAGGCAGTAAAACATATGTGTGCCGAAATGGCCGCTGATCTTGAACCTTGCCATTCAATGATATGGCATGCTGCCCATTGCCAAGATAATGTTCCTGAAGAGGCAAGACTAATGGCATGTCAAACCAAGGCACATATATCGGAGGTTGGAAAACAAGTTTCAAAAACTGCAACTGAAGTCCACGGCGGTATGGGTTTTACTGATGAGCTAGGTTTACATTATTGGTTCAAGAGAATTGGACTAAATAGACAGCTTCTAGGATCTCCTGAACTTATCAGAGAAGAAGCTGGTAAATTACAAGGATTTGATCAATAAAACTAATTAGTTAGCTTATAAACTTTTTCTGCCGTTCCATAGAAAAGGTTATGTTTATCTTGTTCGTCAAAGTCTTTAACTAGTTTTTTAAAGGCATTCCATATCACATGGTAGCTAACTGACTGTTTATCTACTGGGAAATTACTCTCAAACATGCTCCTTTTAGAACCAAAACAATCAATTGTATAGAGATAATATCTAGATTGTTCTGTGATAATGTCGTCCGACGAGGCAGGATATTCATTTTTATGCCAAGCCCAACCATTAACTGGCATAGCCAAACCTCCCAACTTTGCATAAACATTTTTACATTGACTTAACTCATAAATATCTTCCTTCCATTGCTCAAAGATCTCCTCTCTTTTTCCTTCATAAGGACCTATACCCAAAGGGCCACCAAAGTGATCATGAATGATAATAAGGTCAGGTAAGTTTTTAGCTAATTTAGTTAAATCTTCTATTTGATTATGATAATGCCATGTATCGAAGACTAGATTCATCGAAGATAATTCTTGTAAACCTAACTGAAAATCATCTTCTAGATAAATGTGAGGTGTTGGATGGGAGTGAGCATTTTTCACCCTCTCATCTTCATCCCATCCACCAGCATGTCGAATTCCTCTGAATAGTCCCTCACCCCTCTCTTTATGTAATTCTAAAACTTCTCTAACGGATGTTCCTAACATCATATTAGCATGCCCGATAATGCCAGCAATTTGGGCCTTGGACTTGTCTTTCTCAGCCTCTTTTGCAATACCAGCAACAAACTCTGTTTCACCGACTGGCTTAAATTGTTCTGGACCACTCGTGTAATATTCTTGACCGCAATCAATAAAAACTGTTTTTTCAATATTATGACCACTTGACGTATCTCTCCACAGATCTTCAAGCATGTATCTATAAGATTCTTTAATACCAGGGGGATTTTTAGGACCTTTCCAGAGATGATGATGAGGATCTATTATTGGTCTTTCAGGATCAATTACATCTTCTTTTACTTTATCTATCCACCCCTCTATTTCATGAATCTTCGCCATTTTAATCTTCCGAAATTGTTTGCAATGCGTATCCAAATATATCAGCTATTTCATCAATTTGCTTATCTCGTGAAGTTCCTGCGCCATGACCAGCTCTAGACTCTACTCTGAGTAAAATAGGATTAGAGCATGATTGCAGATCTTGAAGTCTAGCTGCAAATTTATATGAGTGTGCAGGAACCACCCTATCATCTCTAGCCGAAGTGGTAATTAAAGTGGTGGGGTAACACATGTCTTCTTTGATATTGTGATATGGCGAGTATTCTAATAGATTTAGAAAATCTTCTTCTTTTTCTGGTTCTCCATAATCACTTTCCCAAGCCCACCCAATTGTGAACTTATGAAATCTAAGCATGTCCAAAACACCTACTTGAGGAATTGCTACTTTGAATAATTCAGGGTTTTGGAGCATTGTTGCCGCGACTAGTAATCCACCGTTTGATCTTCCAAGAGAAGTAGTAGTGTCTGGAGATCCTATGTCTTTGGAATGCAGATATTTTGCTCCGTATGCAAAATCATCGAAAACATTTTGCTTATTTAAAAGCATTCCCTCTTTATGCCATGAATCTCCATATTCTGAGCCACCTCTCAGATTGGCTACTGCCAGAACGCCGCCGGATTTAATCCACATGTAAAAGGTTTTGCTGAAGTAAGGAAGAATTGGAATGTTGAAACCTCCATATCCATAAAGTAAAACTGGAGTATCCTTGTCTATTTCTAAATCTTTTGTATGGGCTATGTGAATAGGAATTTTTGTACCATCTTTTGATTGGTAGAAGTCTAATTTACTGACATAGTTATTTATATTTAAATTTTTGATAGTTGTCTCCCAATACAAAGAATATTCGAGGGACTTGAGATCTAATTCATATATACGTTGAGGGGAAGTAAAGTTTGAAAATTCGAAATAGGTTGTATTGCTATCAAATCTGCCATTGAAGCCTGATAAAGTCCCAATGTTTTCATAAGGTAATTCTTTGAGAAATTTTCCTTGAAGATTATAAAATTCAACTTGAGATATTGTATCTTTAAGGTAATTAATGATTAGTTTATCACCAGCTATAGAGGCACCTGAAATCGGGTAAGCTTTTTCTTCTATCAATTCTTTCCATTGAAACTTCTTATCTGAAATATTAAGAGTAAGAATTTTGCCATTTGGGGCATCTAAGTTAGAAAAAAACCAGAGTGTTTCCGCATCACCCCCAAGAAATCTATAACTTGCCTCAAATTTATCAATTAAAGGAATAAAATTAAGGGATCTATCCACGCTGATGTAAAGAAAATTTCTTTCGTCTGTACCCTCCCCTATGGACAAAACTCTGTAGTCACCTTTTTCAGGAACATTTATAGACCACGAAAAATCAGGATTTTGTTGATCTTCATAAATGAGCTGATCTTCGAGTTGGCTTTGTCCTAATTTATGGAAAAATAATTGAGGACTTCTATTAATATCTGATAACTCTTCATCGGGTTGGCTATATTTTTGATAATAAAAGCCTGAACTATCTGACTCCCATACAGCATAAGAAAACTTAGACCACTCAATAAGATCATCTGTTTCTCGATCATCGTCAATATTAAAAACTTTCCATTTACGCCAATCAGAGCCACCATCAGAGATAGAATAAGCAAGGTATTTACCATCTGGACTAACGCTAATATCAGACAAAGATATAGTGCCATCCGATGAGAATTTATTAGGGTCCAGTAGAACTTTGGCTTCACAATTGTCACAAGCCTTCATCATAAAGACAGCTTGCTGTTGCTCTCCATCATTAAAATAATAAAAAGTTTTATCTCCTCTTTTAAAAGGTATGCTGATATCTTCAGTGATCCATATTTCCTCAAGTTCTTTTTTTATTTTTCTTTGATATTTATTTTCAAGAAAAGTATTTGTGAGCTCATTTTGTTTATAGACCCAAGCAGAAGCTTCTTCGCTGGTAAAGTCTTCTAACCAACGATAAGGATCAGTGATAGTTTTTCCAAAAATTACTTCTTGGATGTCATCCTTTTTTGTTTCCGGATATTGCATATATTTGTTCTCTGAGACACACCCTATAAGTAAGATAAGGCATAAATAATTTACTACTCTTATCAATATAATCCCCATTAATTAATATAATAAGTATAAAACAAAATATCCTTTAGGAATCGTATGACTAAATTAATTTGTAAAGCGTTCATATTTGCATTTATCACAATCTCCTCCTCTGTTTATGCAGATCAATTAGATGATAGTTACATATTGGGATTTGGTTCTTGCATAACCGAAAAAAGAGATCAACCTATATGGAAAGCTATAGAGAAAGAAAATATAAATGAATTCTTTTTTATGGGAGACAACGTTTATGGTGATACTAAAGATGGTCTCCTAGATGGAATGAGAGCTTCATATGACAAACAAAAGAAAATGTTTCCAGAATGGCTCTCTAATAAAAAATTAAATGCAATTTGGGATGACCATGATTATGGAAAAAATGATGGTGGAACTGAATATACCCTGAAAGATGAAGCTCAGAGACTATTTTTAGAATTTTGGAATATTGATGCTAATGATCCGAGGCATAAAAGAAAAGGAATTTATTTTAATGAAGAAAAAATTATATCTGGACTAAGAGTTAATCTTATTGGGCTTGATACTAGGTATCATAGATCCCCGCTGGATCAACAAAGCAAACCCTATTATCCTTCAACCGATACAACGAAAACCATGTTGGGAGATGAGCAATGGGCGTGGTTAGAAAAGGTTTTAAATAACAAAAATGATCTTAATATCATCGTTTCATCTATTCAGGTCCTGCCAACAGATCACATATTTGAAAAATGGCATAATTTACCGCATGAAAGAAAAAGATTAATTGATTTACTAAACGCGCAAAGTAAACCAACAATTATCTTATCTGGAGATAGACATAAGGCTGCAATCTATAAAAAGGGTAATTTAATAGAAATGACATCCTCATCAATGAATAAACCAGTTTCTAAGCCTCTTTCTTTTTTCTCTAATCTTATCTTTAGTGAGAGCGATAAATACCTAATTAGCGACATCTATGAGTCAGAAAACTATGGTTTAATCATTTTTAATGATGATAAGAATGTTGAGATAATACTCAAAGATTTAGATGGCGTAACGATTTCAAAATATAAAGTGATGTAAAAAAAGGCCCTTTCGGGCCCTCTTTTAAAGTTCTCCTCTTTGAATACGATTTGTTGTCAAAACTCTAGAGTTTCCGCACTCCACCATAGAGTTCATCTTCATAGCTTCATCAGTTAGAGCGAGGTTTTCACCATAATTATCTACCGCAAATCCAAAATCTTCCATTGAACTTCCGTAAAGGGAGTAGACGAAATCATAATCTATTGTTCCAGCTCCTGCAAAAGGGAAAATCATTTTTCGTCCTAGGTTGTCCCCCATTGATTTTGCCTTTGCATCAAATTCTTTATACGCATCGAACATGTCCCTAGCCGTTACACCTTCATTCATTTTGCAATCAGAGAATCTTACAATTCCATTATCTGAATCAGTATTAGCTGGAGATGATATAGGCCACTGTATTGTGTCTATAACACGTTCATTTGTTACTGGAAGTGTACTAAGCATATCCGTGCCTACTTCTAACCATGTTTCTAGAGAAGTATATTGCTCTTTGGCATTTGGAATAATATTGAGCCATACATAATCAGATTCAGATATAGAATCATCAAAATATGTGCTCATTATGACTGTAGTAGTAGATTGTCTCCAATTATTCTCCGCACTCCAATCAACAAACATTTCTCCCCAAGAAACTAGAGCATCCATGTCCTTTCCTGAATTGAATTTTCCAATATAGTACTCAGCCTTATTTGGTTCTGGCTGATATTTATAGTCAGCAGCAGTCAAAAAAGCTGAAATTGAAAGAATAAAAATACTTAAATACTTCATAAAACCTCCTTATATATTTAATTAATATTTATTATCCTTATTCAATAATTAAAGTCTGTAATTAATTGTGAATATTTTGTCACAAATTAAATTTTAGTTACGTTTTATGAGAAAATGGAGATAGTTATTATTTATTAAACAATCTTGGAGAGATAATTATGAATGGAACAACTGAACTGGATTTGTGGAACTTACTACAAGTCTCAAATATGTCTAATGGAATACAATTTTTGGGTATAGCTTTTCTCGCTTGGGTGGGGTTGAGAATTTCTTCATCAATCTACAATAGTGGTGATTCTAATATGCTAGTAAAAGTATCTGGAACAGTATTTTGTCTTATCATTGCGTATTTCATGTTATTCAATTTTGGCTTATCTGCCTGGAACTTAGCTGGTACAGCTGCAGCAATGTCTGCATTAACTGAACCACTTACTCCTGCAGCACAAAATTTTATTGCCTTTGCAGAAGCTAATGGTAGCTCAGAAGGATTCTCAATTGTGCCTAATGTAGCTCAAGGATTATTGATATTATCTTTGCTATTAATACAATTGGGTGGTATCTGGATGACAAAAAAATAATACCTTTTAAAAAAAGGGAGCTTTTAGCTCCCTTTTTTTGTGAAAGTGATATCTCTTGTATAGTATGTAACAAAGAGGAATATTGAATATGGCAATCAAAATTTACAGTACTGAGGGGTCAAGAGGAGTTAGACCAATTTGGACCGCAGAAGAGATGGGTCTAGATTATGAAATAGATATGATGCCCTTCCCTCCAAGATTTTTAAAACCAGAATATTTGGAAGTAAATGTCCTAGGAACTATTCCTTGTATGATTGATGGCAATACCAAAATGACAGAATCTGTAGGTATTAGTCAGTACTTAGTAGATAAATATGGTCCAACTGATTTGAAAGTTAATGTAGATGAAGAAGATTATGGGGCCTATTTGAATTGGTTAACTCATGCAGATGCTACTCTGACTTTTCCACAAACAGTATTCATTAGGTACACCCTGCAAGAACCAGGTGTGGCTGACGCAGCTGCAGAGGGTTATAAAAGATGGTTTGTATCTAGACTTAAGCTTTTGGAGGCTACCCTTAATGATAGAGAATATCTCTGTTCGAATAGATTTACGATTGCAGATATCTGTGTGAGCTACGCCATTTATTTAGCCGGGACATTAGGTATAGAACAAGCATTTAAACCTAACATTAAAAGATGGACTGATATGCTATTTGAAAGAGAAGCCTTTAAAAAGATAATAGCTTACAAATATGATGGGCCTGGACCTTCCGGTCCTGAAGAACTCAAGTAATCATATGGAATCCAGAACACTTCAGTGTGAGTTCTTAAGTGATGATATGTCTGGAGTTAAATTAGTTCAGAGAGTCATTCCGGAAGCAGGACCAAGAGAAGTCCTAATAAGAGTCAAAGCTAGTTCGGTTAATTTTCCCGATTACCTAATGACTCAAGGAAAATATCAACACAAACCAGAACTCCCTTTTGGTCTAGGCATGGAAGGTTCAGGAATAATAGAAAAAATAGGATCAAGTGTTGAGGGTTATGCAATTTCAGATGAAGTAACCTTTGGAGCTCTTGGTCAGGGAGCTTTTTCAGATTATGTTCTTGTTGATGAGAGAGCCATAAACCCTAAACCAAATAACTTAACCTTTGAACAAGCCGCTGCATTTCACACTGCCTATCTAACTGCATATGTTTCTCTTGTCAGAAGAGGAAATCTTACTAAAGGAGAGGCACTTTTGGTCCATGGCTCTACAGGCGGAGTTGGCATGGCTGCAGTCCAGTTAGGAAAATATCTTGGAGCAACGGTTATAGCAACAGGGACCTCAGAAGAAAAATTAGAATTTACAAAAAAATGGGGAGCAGACCATACCCTCCTAACACATAAAGATAATATTGTAGATTTTCGCGATGAGGTGAAAGACATTACTAATGGTAAAGGTGCAGATGTTATCTATGACCCAGTTGGTGGTGATGTGTTTGATCACTCAATACGCTGCATTAATTGGGGTGGAAGACTTTTAGTTGTTGGATTTGCAAGTGGACGTATACCTAACATTCCTATAAATATGGCTTTGATTAAAGGCTTTTCAGTTATTGGAGTTCGAGCTGGTGAATATGGTCGTAAAGATCCCAAAGCAGGAATAGAGAATAATAATGCTATCAGAAAAATTTGTGAGGAAGGTCATTTTTCTCCTTATATATGCAAAGAATTTGATCTTAAAGAAGCAAAAGATGCTATTAAATTTTTATCTGAAAGGAAACTCGTAGGCAAAGTAATAATCAAGACAAACTAGTTATCTTCTAGTTGAATTAGCAATTTCCGTAAAATCTAAATTCGGGTACTCAAAAGAATAAGTTTGAGATAAATAATCGCCTACTTCCTTTCGCCAATCGAAGTGCAATCCCAATTCAACAATCGGTGGTGCAATTATGAACTTTACCTTATAAATATCTTCTCTTTTCCCCGGAAGTTTTATATTTAGAGCATAATGCAAATTATCCGACATATTTAAGTGAGGAAGTAGCTTTATAGATTTCTTTTCAGAAGTAATCTGATTTGTAATTTCTGCTGAAATATCAAGATAAGCTACAAATCCACCTAGAGGCGCTCCTGGAGGTGCAGATTCATTCCAATTTGCCAAAACTTCTATATGAATATCAGAGTCTTCCTCGTTACCAAATTTTGCAGATGGATATACTTCATCTTTTATAGCGGCCTCGAAAACAAGAGTTATACCAGGAGATATTTCCTCTTTAGAAATTATCATTTCTGGTAGATCAGCAATTATATTCTTAGATATAAGGAAGGTGAGGGCCAAAAAAAGAAATTTTTTCATGATTTCAATAAAAGAATTTTACTAATATTTGTAAGGTCTTGAAATTTCAAGAATCGGTGGCTTTTGATCTTTTCCAACCCATAGAAAATGATGAGAGACCATGGCAGGCTCTACATACTTAGGTTTACTTAAGACTTCTAGATCATTTTCTTTGCAATAAGCGTCAATCTCTTCTTCGTGATAACTTACGAGATAGACTTTCTCATTATCTTTATCTTTAGTAACACAATAACTAAACATACTATTATTTTATAACTTTACGCATAATATTGGCTCTACTAATTCCATATATTTTGCGTATTCAATTTCAAGCGTTGTTTTGTTAATTCTTAAAACAACTATCAAATCTGTTTGAGATGTGTCTGTAAACTGACCTACTTCAAAATATTCTTCTTGAATTGAAAGGTCCATTGTCAATTGTCCCTTCTTTAATATTTGAACTGCTTTTTTTGTCTCTGTTCCCAGCAACAAACTAAAAGTATTAATTCTTTCACTATTTTGACTTTGAGTTTTACATTCTAAATTTATCATCTCCGACCTTAAGGAAGATGAAATCAAGATTATCAAAATTAAACTTAAGTACTTCATTATTTATAGGTACAAAACTCCCTTCTAGGACATTTTCCTAATTTTGATCTCATCTCTTCTTCATTTATTTTGTCTAAACTCTTCTCTGCACCTGCATAATTCTCATAGTTATCGCATTGTAGCTGCCTTCTTTGCTTCTCTTGGAAAATCTGTTTTTGTACAGAAAGTTTTTCATTTAATTCTAGTGAAGAATATTCAATATCAGTATCTGGAAAACAAAGAAATAAATTATCAGCACTTTCTATAGATGAAATATTTGTTCGTAATAAAGAACAAGAGGCTAAAAAAGCAAAAATGATTATTAGAGCTATTTTCTGCATTTCAATAAAGTGCGCTTATTAAGAAAAATAAAACTGAAGGCACAAGTAAACAACCAACTGCAGTGTAAAAAGTAGCGGTCATAGCTCCATAAGGAACTAGTTTAGGATCAACTGCAGCCAAACCAGCGGCCACACCGCTATTTGTTCCCATTAATCCTCCGAAAACCATTGCTGATTTTGGATTATTAAGACCGATGCGTCCTGCAACTAAAGGGGTAATAGTCATCACTAAAATTGATTTAACTAAACCAGCAGCAATACTTAGTGCAATTACTTCGCTCTCAGCTCCAATTGCAGAACCAGTAATTGGTCCTACTACAAATGTCACAGTACCTGCTCCTATGGTTGTAATGCTTCTTGGATCATCATATCCAAAAGAAATCGCTACAAGCGCTCCAAAACTAAAAGATAATACTACTCCAAATAATAAAGAAAATACTCCTGCTTTGCCGGAAGATCTCAAGTCATTGAAGTTAGCTCCATAAGCTGTGGCAACGATAGCAAAATCACGCAACATGGAGCCACCAAGAATACCTACCCCTGACAGTATTGCAAAATCTGCAACTCCTTTTTGACCATCTGTAAATAATCCTGCTGAATAAGCAAAGATCAAGCCGAGGATAATTGCAATTGCGGATCCGTGGAATCGACCACCAGTGAAATGATTGGAGAAAAAATAAGATAAATAGACAATCAATCCTACAAAGACAAAGGCAGTAATAAGATTGTTACTTATAAGAACTTCGTTGAGTATCTCCATCTACTTTCTCTTAAAGTTAGAAATTATTGGAACGAAAATAAAAGAAACTGCGACAACTAATAGACCTGCCATTAGAGCCATAAATCCACCATCAATTGCACCAACTACATTTTGTTTTGCTGCCATTGCAACTACTATCGGAATATAAATCATACTCCAAAAAGTAATTCCTTTTTCAGATACGTTTCCTATCTCGAATCTTCCTTTGAAGAAACTTGTAGCGCACATTAAAAGAAACATTGCTATCCCAATGCCACCAACATTAGCGTCGATACCGAATAAAGATCCAAGTAACTCGCCTGCAAATAAACCAAGTAATGTACAGACACCAAGTAAAGCTATTCCGTAAATAACCATATTTTTATAAATAATTAAGTATGAGTAGAGAAATGCTTAAAGAAATTCCTACTAAGATAATAAATATTCTCAATAATTGATTCGGTAATATTTCAGTGAGTTTTGCTCCCATAAACCCTCCTAAAATTGAGAAAAACATCATATAAAAAACAAATGACCAAACTATAAAATTATTTAAAAAAAATACACTTACAGAAACGAGAGTTATAAATAATGATAATAAAGACTTTATCGCTGAGAGCTGTTTTAAAGAAAAGTCTTTATCTATTGAAAGAACAGATAACAACGCCAAACCAAGTCCTCCATTGAAATATCCACCATAGGTACTAACAAAAGACAGGCCAATTTTTTGATATACGCCTCTAGGGCTTTGAGATTTCTCTCGCACATTTTGTGGATTAAATATAAATAATAGAGTTGCCATAAAAATTAAAAAAGGCAAGGCCTTTGTAAAAAATTCATCGGATGTATTTATTAAAAAGAAAGCCCCGCAGACTGAAAAAATTGTTACTAAAAATATCAAAGGCATTATTTTATTCAGGCTGATGGTTGTAAAAGTTTTCTTGAACCCTGCCACAGATCCAAAATACCCCGGCAATATCGCTGCTGCACTGGTGGTATTGGCTAAGACGGGAGATATACCAACATACAGTAGTGCTGGAAGTGTTATGAAGCTGCCTCCGCCAGCCAGAGAATTTAGACCTCCTGCAAAAAATGCAGCTAAACAGACCAAAAACAAACTTGATTGTTCCACATCAACCTTTAGAGACCTTCAACAATAACTAAGTGTCTCTCGGAGGAAATTGAAGAATACTTTAGTGCCCTTTTATATTCCTCTGAATTATATGCATCTTTCGCACTTTGAAGAGAATCAAATTCTACAACTACTGTTCTATCATACGAAGATCCTTCGTATTTTACTTGCTCCCCACCTCTAGCTAAAAATTTACCTCCATATTTTTGTATAGCTGGTCCTGCAAGTTTTATGTATTCCCCGTAAGTTTCGCTGTCTGTAACGTGACATAATGTTATCCAGTATCCTTTCATAGTTGACTCTTAGTCTAAAGAACAGGCCTTAAAGGTCAAATTTAGAGTTATTATGATTTAACTTGTAATCTTTTGGAGTGAAGAATTGGCTCTGTATAGCCACTCGGTTGAGTTCGTCCTTTCACAGCTAAATCTAGTGCAGCAGAAAAAGATATCCCATTAAAGCTAGGGCCCATTGCAATATATTCAGGGTCCCCAGCGTTTTGCTGATCAACTACAAGTGCCATTTTTTTCATCGTCTCTTCAACTTGGTTTTCTGTAATAAGATTGTGATGTATCCAATTTGCTATATGTTGACTCGAAATTCTGCACGTGGCTCTATCTTCCATCAAACCAACATTATTTATATCAGGGACCTTGGAGCAACCTACCCCTAAATCTACCCACCTGACAACATAACCAAGTATGCCTTGGCAATTATTATCAAGTTCAGTTTGTATCACTTCAGGTGTTAAGCTTTCAGGATTTTCCAGCAATGGAATAGAAAGAATATCTTTTAAATCAGCCCTTGGTCTGGATGCTAATTCCTCTTGACGTTCTGAAACGGAAACTTTGTGATAATGAATAGCATGCAAAGTTGCGGCAGTGGGAGATGGAACCCACGCACAATTTGCACCAGCTTCAGGATGCATAGATTTATTTTCATACATTCCTAACATCTCATCAGGCATTGCCCACATTCCTTTACCTATTTGCGCCTTACCTTTGAACCCAGTTTCAAGACCGATATCAACATTCCAATTCTCATATGCGCCAATCCAAGATTGCTGCTTCATCTCTGCTTTTGGTACTACAGGCCCAGCTTCCATGCTGGTATGAATTTCATCACCCGTTCTGTCTAAGAAACCTGTATTTATAAATATAACTCTGTCACTTGCCACTCTGATGCATTCTTTAAGGTTAACAGTGGTTCGTCTTTCCTCGTCCATAATGCCAATTTTTACGGTTAGAGGATCTAAGCCCAATTCCTGTTCTACTTTTGCAAACAAATCACACGTAAACTTAACTTCTTCAGGTCCGTGCATTTTTGGTTTTACTATATAAATACTTCCAGTTCTTGAATTTGATTGTTTTCCTTCCTTTAAAAGATCATGCTTGCCTATACAGATAGTAAACATGGCATCCATAATTCCTTCGGGGACCTCATTATTGTTTCCATCGAGGATTGCAGGATTTGTCATTAAATGACCGACATTTCTCACCAAAAGAACACTTCTTCCGGGAAGAGTAATTTCTTGACCATTTTTGTCTGAATAATTTCTATCCTCATTCAGAGTCCTTGTCATCTCTTCTCCGCCCTTAAAAAATGTTTCTTTGAGATCTCCTTTCATTAAACCTAACCAGTTGCGATAACCTAAAGATTTATCTTCTGCATCTACAGCCGCAACAGAATCTTCAAGATCTTGTATGGCAGTTACAGCCGATTCAATACAAACATCTTTAATATTTGCTGGATCATCTTTGCCTATTGAGTCTTCAGGATCAATTTCAATTTCTATATGTAAGTTATTGTTTTTTAACAATATACTACTAGGGTTATCGGATTCTCCCGTAAAACCTATAAACTGAGATTCATCCTTTAATTCAGTAGAAGATTGATCGCTGGTACTTATCTCAAGACTTCCCTTATTTATCTTAAAGCCTGTTACATCAGCGTATTTTCCTGAAGATAATGGTACAGACTCATCTAAGAAATTTTTTGAAAATTCTATGACTTTATTTCCTCTAACAGGATTATAAGGTCCTGATTTTTCAGCACCTTCCTCTTCCGAAATCATATCTGTTCCATAAAGAGCATCATAGAGACTACCCCATCTTGCATTAGTAGCATTTAAAGAAAACCTTGCATTCATAATAGGTACGACTAATTGAGCACCAGCAACGAGTGCGATTTCTTCATCTACATTTTGAGTGGTTATTTCAAAATCATCTCCTTCTTCCAATAAATAACCTATTTCTTTTAGGAAATTTACATATTCATCATGATTATGTGGAGAGCCTTTTTTTGAAATGTGCCAATTATCGATTGTTTTTTGAATCTCAGTCCTTTTTGCTAAGAGTTCCTTATTGCGAGGACCAAACTCATCAAGAACTCGCTCAAAAGATTCCCAAAAATCATCTGAGTTAATATCCAAACCTGGAAGAAGTTCGTCTGTTAAAAAATTATCAAGTTCTTGTGATACCTTCAGACTACCATGTGTAATTCTTTTTGACATTTATTTCCTTATCTATCGTACTTATGTATCTATGTAAGTATGAGGAATATTACAGTGATAAAGGGCATATATAAATAATATTTTTTTTAATGATATTTTGCGATACTATAAATGAAGTGACTACTTTAGAAGTTAAAGATGAAGTAGCAGTTTTAACTTTGAACTCACCTCCAGTAAATGCCTTATCGGCAAATGTAAGAGAAGGCTTGAATAATGGTATAAGCGATGCTCTAAAAGATGACTCCGTAAAATCAATTGTCATTATATGCGATGGAAGAACTTTCATAGCTGGAGCGGATATTACTGAGTTTGGTCAAGCCCCTAAAGGGCCTTCACTTTATGAAGTTCAAGATATGATAGAAAACTCAACTAAACCTGTAATAGCTGCCATACATGGAACTGCCTTGGGTGGCGGCTTAGAAGTTGCTCTTACTTGTCATTACAGAATAGCTGTTCCTTCAGCAAAATGCGGTCTTCCAGAAGTTAATCTAGGTTTACTTCCAGGCGCAGGGGGCACACAAAGACTACCTAGAATTGTAGGTGCCCAAAAAGCTCTTGTAATGATGACTAGTGGAGAGCATGTCCCTGCCAATGAATGTCTCGATATGGGCTTAGTTGATGAACTTGCCAATGAAGCACAGTTAGAAAATGATGCTATTTCTTTTGCTAATAAGATAGTTTCTGAAGGTAGACCATTAGTGAAGGTTAGAGATGCAGATGAAAAAATTAAATCAGATAAGGGAAATGATGAACTTTTTTCTGAATTTAGAAAATCAATTTTAAGAAAAACTAGAGGATTTTTAGCTCCTGAATACAACATCCAATGTGTAGAGGCTGCAGTTAATCTTCCCTTCGAAGAAGGCATTAAAGTTGAACAAGATTTATTCATGAAACTCATGACAGGTTCTCAATCTGCAGCTCAGAGATATATATTCTTTGCTCAAAGGCAAGTTACAAAAATTCCTGATATTGAAAAAGAGACTCCTTTAAAAGAAATCAATTCAGTAGGTGTGATAGGCGCAGGAACTATGGGTGGTGGCATCTCAATGAATTTTGCCAATGTTGGTATCCCAGTAACAATTATCGAGCAGAGTCAGGAAAGATTAGATAAAGGCTTAGGCATTATCAGAAAAAATTATGAGAACACAGCTGCAAAAGGTCGCATCTCGAATGAACAAGTCGAAGAAAGAATGGCTCTCATAAATGGTCAAACTTCTCTAGATGCTCTTGATTCGCAAGATCTTATTATTGAAGCTGTATTTGAAAATATGGATCTAAAAAAAGACATATTCAAACAATTAGATGGTATATGTAAAGATGGTGCTATCTTGGCTTCAAACACTTCTGCATTAGATGTGAATGAAATTGCTGCCGAAACTAGTAGACCTGAAGATGTAATAGGGCTTCATTTCTTCAGTCCAGCTAATGTTATGAAACTCTTAGAAATTGTTAGAGGTGATAAAACATCTAAATCAGTTGTAGCGAGTTCGCTAGCAATAGCTAAAAAGATTCAAAAGATTGCTGCTGTGGTAGGTGTATGTCCTGGGTTTGTTGGAAATAGGATCCTTGCTCAAAGACAGAGAGAGGCCAATAAATTGATACTAGAAGGCGCCCTTCCCTGGGATATAGATGATGCTTTATTTGAATTTGGTTTTCCCATGGGTCCTTTTGCTATGTCTGATCTGGCTGGTCTAGATATAGGCTGGAATAAAGAAACTTCTAATGGAGAAACTCTAAGAGATGTTTTATGCGAAGCAGGAAGATTAGGCCAAAAATCAGGAAAGGGTTTTTATGTCTATGACGAAAATAGAAATAAATCACCAGATCCAGAAGTAGAAGCACTAATCAAAAAATTTGGAGAAGATAGACAAATCCAAATGAGAGAGGTTTCAAAAGAAGAAATTCTTCAAAGATGTCTGTATCCAATGATCAATGAAGGATTCAAAATCTTAGAAGAGGGCATGGCCATCAGAGCAAGTGATATAGATATTGTATGGACTAATGGTTACGGATGGCCCGTGTATGAAGGAGGCCCTATGTTTTATGGCAACCTAGTAGGTTACGACAAAGTGCTTGATTGGTTACAAAAAGCTGAAAAAGAGTTGGGTCCTGAATTTAAACCTTCACCATACCTAGAAAGGGTTGTAGCTGAAAAAATAAATATTCTTTAGGAATTAAATGTGAATGAACTTACCCAAAAAAGTGCGGGAGAACTTGCGCACCTTATCAAAAGAAAAGAAGTTTCCAGCAAGGAAGTGGTTGAAGCTCACTTAGATAGAATTAAAGAAGTTAATCCAGAAATTAATGCCATAACAGTAACACTTGAAGAATCAGCACTCGAGATGGCCGCAAAAGCCGATAGTTCTAATACCGATATCGAGGACAAGCCTTTTCATGGTGTTCCCATTACCATAAAAGAAAATATAGATTTTGTTGGAACTCCAACTACGAATGGTCTTCCTCTTCTGGCTGAATCTATGCCTCCTAGAAATGCTCCTTTGGTGGATAGAATGTTAAATGCCGGAGCAATTCCAATTGGCAGGACGAATATGCCTGAAATGGGCATGCGCTTAGATACAGATAATCCGCTTAGAGGTAGGACCTTTAACCCTTGGAATAAGGAAATAACACCAGGAGGTTCAAGTGGCGGTGAGGGTGCTGCTATTGCTTCAGGGATGAGTCCTTTTGGAATAGGAAATGATATCGGCGGTTCATTGAGAAACCCAGCCTATTGTTGTGGCATCACATCTATAAAACCTTCGATAGGCAGAATCCCATTTGTCAGAACCATAGCCCCTTTTGAGGATATGGGTATATCCGGTGCTTTTTTAAGTGATGGACCTATGGCTAGGTCTGTAGAGGATTTGAGAATGGGATTATCGGTTATGTCAGGTAGACATATAGATGATCCTCAATCAATCAATAGTCCGTTAATTGGTGATTTTCCAATCCAGCCAAAAGCAGCCTTAGTTAAAAAGGTAAGTGATATCGAATTACCAGAATCTACACTAAGAGAAATAGATAAAGCCGGTGAAGTTTTGATATCGGAAGGTTGGCAAGTTGATGAAGTGGAGGCACCTGAAGTAGAGAGAGTGCATGAAATTTGGGGAACTATCTTAAATCAAGGTTTGATAGAAGTGCTACCAGAAGAAATATTTAAACCGGAAACAGTTGCATATCTAAAAAGAACCAATGAGGCTAATTTATTGGAGATGACACTTGATCAAGCCTTACTTGAAAGAAGAAGATTAAGAAGATTATGGTCAGCTTTCTTAACAAAATATACTGTCTGTATTGGGCCTACTTGGTCTAATTTACAATGGCCAATTGATACCGACCTAGATCCTGATAAAGGAGACGAAGCATTAAGACAGAGTTTTATTTTTATTGCTCCAGGAAACTGCTTAGGAATTCCTTCCGTTGCATTGCCAATGGGAGTGGATAATGGTCTACCTACAGGTATTCAGATTTATTCAGAATTATATAGAGAGGATCTGTGTTTAAGTGCAGCTGAACTTATACAAAAACAAGTTCCATGCCCTACTCCTATTGATCCAGTCTAGTCGTATACAACCTTTTCAAGGATAAGACTTAAATCACTTACGCTTTGCCTATAACGATCCTCGTGTATACGCTCATTATTACCATGTATGCCTGAACTTTCATTTCCTTCGTAAATATAAGTATTAAATCCATAGCTGGCTATGCCTATACCTCTAGAAAATCTACTATCTGTAAATCCTGTGCTTACAGATGGTGAGAGTTTTGAACCAGGGTAATTCGTACTTATAAAGTCCTCAATTGCTAGATAAAGCTCGGAGTTGGTAGGCGATGAGCCTGGAAAACCTAACATAAGAGGTTCAACCTCAACTCCAGTATCTTTTATAAGATCCTCTATCTGTTGTATAAATTCTTCAGGTTTATTATCCGGCAATATTCTGCAATCTATTTCCGCCCATGCCGTGGGAGGAACTACATTTATTTTTACACCTCCATTCATTCTTGTAAGCGAGCAAGTATTTCTAGTTAATGCATGAGAAGAAGGCGAAAATTCTTGCAGCTCCTTCATAAAGATTGGATCCTGGATCATATTCTTAATATCCTTATATTTGCTTTTAAAAGGTTCTTCTAATCCATCAGATCTATCTGAAAATACTCTATCAACTTCCGGTATGATTCTAGGATCAAAAGGACTATTCCATATGATATTCAAAGCTTCTACTATTCTTGAAACTGAACTTGTTGTCCTTGGTGAAGAGCCGTGACCAGGCTGATCTACAGAATTAAGTCTTAGCCAGACAGGAATCTTCTGAGTTACCTCGATGCTAAATCCAATCCCATCTTTTGATCTAAAGCCACTACCGCCTTCATTCAATAATAATTCAGCACCTTCAAAAGCTTCTGGTCTATTCTCAACAAGCCATCCCATTCCATACTTTCCACCAGATTCTTCATCAGCTGCTGCTATATAAATTATATCCCTATTGAGAGACTTGTTTGATCTGTGCAGTTTAAGAAAGTTGGCTAAGTGCGAGATGCCTAATCCCTTCATGTCTAAAGCGCCTCTACCCTGTATGTAACCATCTACTATCTCACCAGATAGAGGATCAAAATCCCAATATTCTTCATTTGCTGGTACAACATCAGAATGATGTAAAAGGATAAGAGCTGGTTTATCACCTCCCTTTATTCGCGCCCAGATATTTCCTCTTGTAGGGGCACTTTCTGCAGAATCATATTCAATACCTTCTTCATCGAATATTTTTGCCAAGAAATCTACTGCTCTTGATTCATTACCCGGAGGGCTAATGGTATCTACTTTTAGGTATGATTGAAGCAATTTAACCGCTTCATTTTCTAATTCTTCATCTGCAAGAGTTAAGGCAGAAAAGACATAAAGGGTAAGTATCGAAAAAATTATTTTTATCATACTAGTTACTTATAAATTTTTGATGAAAATCAATAATATCAGGATCCACTAGCGCATCGGAAACTTTTAGCTCTCGTTGCAGATGCAAAGAACTTAGATTCTTACAGCGACTCAGGGCAACATAGGCTTGTCCCGTTGCAAAGGCTCCAGCACCTAAATCTACAGAACAGTTTTCAAGGGTTAAGCCCTGAGACTTATGAATAGTAACTGCCCATCCTAATTTGATAGGAAATTGTTTAAATGATGAGATGACTTCCTCTAAAACCTCATCAGAATCCTCATCGTAAGTAAATCTAACTTTGTTCCAAGCTTCACGTTCTACTTTGTGTGTTTTTTTATTTATTTTTACTTTGATATATTTTTTCTTCTTATCCAGGCACTCAGATATTGTCCCAAGGGTTCCATTTACCCATCGGCCTTCAGGATCGTTTTTTATGAACATTACATTTGCACCAACTTTTATCTTGAGCTCTCTTGGGGCAGGTAAATCATTTTCATTAAGCTCTCCAGTTTCTTTAGATTTTATAATTTCCTCTTCTCCTTCAATATGACCTAATTTATATTCATTTAATTCTTCTGCTCTTTTTTTTCTCGAGGTGAGTGTCATGAAAAATTCTGACTCGAGCGTTGGATCAAAACAATTTGAATTAATTTGATCGATAGTTACATCTAGATCTTTTCCAATTCGGATATTATTTAAAAGTTCACAAAACTTTTGATCTTCTTCCTGTCTAAAAGATTCCGTAAGTTCAAAATAACTTATTTTTTTCATGTCTTTATATGAATGCGCATCAAAGAAATAAATAGAATTATACTTCTCATAAATTATCCTCTCTTCACTCTCTTTAATTATGGCTTCATCAATTATCAATAATTCTAAATTCCTGAGTAGTTTCCCAAATCTAGGATCTTTAGATTTTGTAATCAAAGGAATAGTCTCAAAACCAATCCTAAAGGCGGAATTAATTGTTGTACCACCTATGTTTAAAGCAGCAATCCCAGTAGGAGCTACAACCATTTTTTTTAATGACAATTGATTTTTTACTCTTTCAAGAAGAGTTGTTTTTCCAGTTCCAGCGGCACCTGTTAAAAAAATAAATTGTTGTTCAGAGTCATCTGAAAGCAAATCTATTATTTCATCCTGAACTTTATCAAATGACATATTGACCCTATGAATCTAATTTATCCATACTGTCGATTGCCCTTTCCATTTGCCTTTCACGTGTTGAATATTCATTTACAGATTTCTGCAACGCATCGACTTTCTTCATAAGATCTTCGGTAGAACCGCTAAACTTTTCAAATTCTTTTTTCAGTTTTCCAAACTCATTCATGATTTCTCCAGCTCTCTCATTAAGGGCTAAGGTTCTAAAACCCATATGCACACTTATAAGATAAGCCGCAAGAGAATTAGGTCCCATTACAAGGACTCTATAATCTCGAAAAATTATCTCCCTTATATTATCCAAAGAATCTATTGTTTGCATTAGACTCTCGCTGGGAATATACATAACACCAAGATCAACAGTAATACCCGATTGAACATACTTTTCTTTTATATCTGAAGCATCTTTAAGTACATGTCTTCGAATATCATCTCTGGTTTTTTTAACTTGTTTCTCATCACCTGAATCGCTAGCATTGAGAAAGTTATCAAATAGAGCTGAGGGGAATTTGGCGTCTATAGGGAGAACAAGGCCTTCAGGTAGCTTTATGATAAATTCAACGCGTTTTCCACTACCAGGAATGACCTCAGCATTACTCTCATACTGATTAGAATGGAAAATATCTTTGATGATTGATTCTAAAGACCATTCTCCAAATTTTCCCGCTAAGGTTCCACCAGATAAATAACGATTTAATTTACTAAGTGGTTCATTGAAAGACTGAATATCTTTAGAGAGTTCACCAATCGTGGTTCTCTGGGTTTCTATTGAGTGGTCTATTCCTTTGAGAAAGTCATCAGACTGATTAGTGTCATTACTATTTTTGTAAGTGTTAAAAAAGATTAAACCAATTACGATTATTAATAAAATGACAATTAAGATATCCATGCATATACAGCCTAAAAGTTACTATCTAAAAAATCAATTAGCTCAACAGTTCTTAATAGACCAGAATAAAAATTTTTTTGAATCTAATATCATAATTTTACATTCCCGGTTTCATAGCCAAGGTCTTGAAGGTTATCTTCATGGATAGATTTATTAATTCTATATTTTGAAATAAAGAACAAAGAAATAGGAGCGATAACAAAGAGTAAAGAAGTTGAAAAGATTGCAAGAGAGGTTACTGCTTCTCTCTTCTCTTCAATAGAGGTCTCCTCTCCAAAGCCAGCCAATGAAAGGAGTACTCCTGATAGTAAAATACCGACTCCTCCAAGAATTTTACCTGACAGACCATTAACAGAAATGATCAATCCCTCGGATCTAGCATGAGTATTTTTTTGATGATCCTCTACTACATCTGAAAACATAGAACTAAAAACAATACCATTTATTACCCGTACAC
>LULK01000258.1_pt1 | contig 31411 bp, 33 predicted proteins | sample 728181 | NCBI WGS metagenome assembly LULK01 (sample SAMN03860291, study PRJNA289734) | marine metagenome | biome: seawater column; feature: ocean; material: water; isolation source: Red Sea water column Station 169 - depth 10m | place: Saudi Arabia: Red Sea | collected 2011-10-15 | depth 10 m | reverse complement strand
GATTCTTCTAAAAATTTACTTGTAATAAAAACTTTTGCACCACAATCTTTTACAATATATTCAACTTCGCTTGCCTGAAGTCTCCAACTTATGGCTGTGTACTTCAATCCGCTTCGATATGCAGCAAATGCTATTGGAAAAAATAATTTATGATTTTCCATCATAAAAGCCAGGCTGTCTCCAGGTTTCAAGCCCAAAGATCTAAATAATTGAGCGCCTTGATTTGATAATTCATTCAATTCTTGGTGAGTTATGATGTCCCCACTACCTGCCATGATAATAGCTGGTTTATCTTTGAATTTAGGTCCATTTATTCCTGGATGCATGCCCTCTCCTATAAATAATGTAATATTAGGTTAATAAGTTAATTTAAAAAAAAATTTCATGCAAGATTTTAAAAGATTTCCAGTGATATGTAGTGTTGGGGGAATAAACTCAGCTGGAAGATCATCCTTTGATTTTTCATACAAACGACTCGTTTTAAATAGCCTTGACACAAAATCGAAAAAATCACTATTGAAAGACTTAAATTCATTAACGAATTCTAAAATTTCCTCAGAAAAAGATATTTTAGAAAAAACTCTAGTAAGAGACATTAATTCAGATCTTTTTGATCCTGATTTACTTATGAAAGATGTCATGAATGTAAATGCGGCAGGACAACTGCCAGAAGGAATTGATCTTTCAAAGATGTACAACTCAAGACAACATCCTAAAGGAATTCAGATGACTATTTTTGGAGTTACTGATTGTTTGAAAAATCTTGGTAAAGATTGGGATACAGAGCTCAAACCATTACTTGATCCAAAAAGAATAGGCGTATTTTCCGGTCCTGCAATAGGACAATTAGATTACGAAGGGATGGGAGGACTTTTACAATCAAGGAAAATAGGTAAAAGAGCTAGTTCCAAGCACTTGTCAATGTCCTTGATTGGTATGTCTGCAGATTTTATAAATGCATACGTTTTAGGCTCTATAGGGAAAACCGGAACGGTAGCCGGCGCTTGTGCAACTTTCCTTTATAATTTGGATTTAGCCCTCAAAGGAATAAAAAATAACGAACTTGACTTTTCAATTATAGGATCTGCAGAAGCCCCTATTATTCCTGAAATTACAGATGGTTTTTTAGCTACAACTGGGATTGCAGACGATAAAAAGATTTTAGAAATGCAGATTAGAAACAAAGACCCAAATTCTGAGGTAGTGAACTATAAAAATGCTTGCCGACCATTTGGAGATAATGCCGGAATGATTCTAGGAGAAGCTGCTCAATTTGTAGCTGTTACTACTCTAGAATTTGCTATAACAAATGGGCTCAATATATTTGGTGGATTTACAGATGTTGCAATTAATGCAGATGGATTTAAAAAATCAATTAGTTCTCCTGGTATTGGTAATTATGTAACTATGGCTCAATCTATTTCCAATACATTAAAATTAGGATGTGATATCCAAGATAGTATTGTAATTGCTCATGGAACAGGCACCTTTCAAAATCGAAGTACAGAATCTGATGTTTTGAATAGAGTTGCTGAAGGTTTTAAACTTAAAGATTGGAAAGTAACAGCTTTAAAAGGAATGCTTGGACATACAATGGGTCCTGCGGCTGGAGACGAATTGATTACAGCTATAGGGATTTGGAACCATGGTTTAATTCCCGGAATAAATACAACAAAAAAACTTGCTGATGATGTGATATCGGATAATTTAGATTTTTGTTTGCAATCTAAAGAAGTTGATAAAGAAAAGGTAGATACTATTTATTTAAATGCTAAGGGGTTTGGAGGTAACAACGGGTCTTGCGGTGTCGTAAGTCCAAATTTTGTCAAATCAAAAATAAATAAAAAAGATTTAAAAGATTATGAAAGAAAGCTTGCTGAAACTGAAAAGAAAAGAACTGTTTATTTGGAAGAAAGTATTGTTGGAAAATACGACCTTATTTACCGTTTCAACGAGGAAATTCTTGATCCATCGATAGATATAAAAATTACCAAAGATAAGATATCTATTTCCAATTACAAAGATATAGATTTATAAACTATCTATCGAGAGGCTTGTCTTTGGGAAACCACCCTCTTATTAGCGAAACAAAAGGCAAGAGATAAATATATTTTTTAGGAAATAGCCTTTGTATTCGATCATACCAATGAGCATCTGCGCCCACCAAAATTCTTTTATTTTTCTTTTTTATATTATTAAGGATTATCTTTGCTGCAGTATTAGCATTTACAGGGGCATTACTTTTAAATAATTGTCCAACTTCTTCAATGGATTTGGCTTTTGGTCCAAAAATATTTGGTCTTTTTTCCATTGCTTCAGCATCAAATTCCATCTTTCCTTTCTCAGCCGCAATATTAGCTATATTAGTTCCAATATGACCTGGATGAACAGAGTATACTTCGACGGGTGAATTTTCCATCTTCATTTCCAAAGCTAAACTTTCTGTAAATGCTCTTACTCCGTATTTACCAACGTGATAAATGGATTGTGTGGGCACACTCAATAGGCCAAAAATCGATGAGGTGTTTACAATAGCAGCTTCTGGTCTTTTTTTAAGATGAGGTAAAAAAGCTCTTGTTCCATTGATAACTCCGTGAAGCAGAATTCCCAAGCCCCAATCCCAATCTTCATCTGTTGATTCCTCAATAGTTGAAGACAAAGCGACTCCTGCATTATTAAATACCATGTCTACTGATCCGTGCTCTTCGATTACCTGATCAGGAAGAGCATAAATTGCATCTTTATCACTTACATCAACAATGTGTTTTGATACACCAACATTGTAAGATTTCAATAATTCTGCAGTCTCATTAAGAGTTGTTTCATTCCATTCTACCAAAGCTATATTTGCTCCTGCTTGAGCAAGCTCAATAGCAAGTTCTCTTCCCATTCCTGAGCCAGAGCCGGTAATAACAGCAACTTTATCTCGAAAATTTTTCATAGTTAATAAACAGTACTAATTTTTAAGAGAAATCTCAAATAAATTTATTTTGTCTTAAATACACTAATAAAGAATCAATATCTAAACCTTGAATTGTATAAATTGAACCTTCAACTTCAGAAAATAGGTCCTTTCCATTTAATTCGTATTTATAACTTCCGCAACACATATATGGACTGTCTTTTGCAATGTAATTTTCAATCTCTTTTAAAGAAAGTTCTTTCATTGTTAATTTAGCAATATCATAGGAGGTCCAGACTATTTTTTCATTATAGGCAATCGCCATTCCACAGTTTTGAGTATGTGTATTGCCAGATAACTTTTGCAAGGTTTTAATGCAATTTTTTTTGTTTCTTGGCTTATTAAAAATCTCTTCATTGAATTCACAAATCTGATCAACTCCTAAAACATAGTTATCTTTATATTTTTTTGATATTTTAAGAGCCTTCGCACAAGCTAACTCTACGGCTAAGTCATAATAAGATTTGTATTGAAAATTTTTTTTAATCAAATCTTCATCAACTTCAGAAGCTATAAAACTTGTTTTTAAATTAAAATCAGAAAGAATTTTTTTTCTTATCTCGGATTCTGAAGCTATTATTAAAGGCTTTAATAAAGAATTGTTACTCAAAAATTAACTTTAGTCAGATTGTACTAAATTCAAGAATTCGGTTCTGGTTGCGGGATCTCTAAAGTCTCCCAACATTCTACTGGTTACAGTGCTAGTTTCTGTTTTATGAATTCCTCTTGTAGTCATGCACTGATGAGCTGCATCAATGATAACTCCAACACCTTTTGGTTGTAGTACTTTATTAATAGTATCAGCAACTTGAGCTGTCATTGTTTCTTGAGTTTGTAGTCTTTTGCCAAACACATCAATAATCCTGGCTAATTTACTTATACCCACAACTCTTTTGTTTGGAATATAACCAATGTGGCCCATTCCCAAAATAGGCACCATATGATGTTCGCAGTGAGATTCTACTCTAATATTCTTTACGATAACCATTTCATCGTAACCTTCAACTTCCTCAAATGTTTTAGATAAAATTTCTTCTGGATCTACTTCATAGCCTGCATAGAACTCTTTATATGCTCTTACTACTCTATCAGGCGTTTCAATTAATCCTTCTCTATCTGGATCATCGCCAGTGAATGCAAGCAAAGTTCTTACCGCTTTAAGTGCTTCCTCTTCTGTGGGTTTTGTCATAACAGAATCTCGATTTTATATTTAAAAATTTTCAAAAGGAGTTGAATTATATGTTTAAAGTGTAGTGATTTCAATTAATCTGACGATTCTGGAAATGAATTAAATGGCCAAGGTCTTTGGTCAGAACTGTAAGTTATAAAATTGATGATTTGATAGATATAGCTACTGACCTTTTTCGAAAAAGAAATAAGATTATCGTTAGGTTTTTTTGAACCAATACTAAACAATAATTGTAATAGAGTGATGAATCCTAAAAAAGGAACAATAAAGTTTAGAAATATCAAATAAACGACCTTTAAAAAAAAATTAACCCAAATAGAAGGTTCTTTTATATTTTCAGTTAAAACAGCAGTATCTATTGATAAATTTTCAGTTTTTCCTAGTTGATCTTCTTTTGCCATATTTTAAAATTTAATGTCTATATTATTACTCTCATAAAAAATATTAGCAAAACAATCTTTTGGGTCCATCTTTGAAAAAATAATTTGGTACAAAACGTCAACTATAGGCATAGATAAATTTAATTCATTTTTTTTGTTGAATACAGTCTTAAGAGTATTAATACCTTCAACAACCTGTCCTATTTCAGCTTGAGCTTGATTTAAGGTCATATTTTGTCCCAAAGAATATCCTAAAGAATAATTTCTACTTTTAGAAGAGCTTGAAGTAGCAAACAAATCTCCTACTCCAGCCAGACCAAGAAGAGTTGAGGGATTTGCGTCTAATTCAATAAATAATTCTGTCATTTCAGACAAGCTTCTAGTCAAGAGCATTGCTTTAGTATTCGATTTGCTGCCAAGTCCATCAGAAAGGCCTGCTGAAATAGCATAAATATTTTTTAGTGCTCCAGCCAACTCAACCCCTTTTTTATCAGAACTTAAGAAAATCTTGAAAGTCTTGTTATTAAAAAAATTTGATATCATTTTTGCTTCATCAAGGTTTTCTCCTGCAAGAACTGAGGCAGTAGAAAAATTTTCTGAAACTTCTTCTGCTAAATTTGGTCCAGATAATACAAATATTTTATTTGAATCTATATTTGCCTCTGTTGATAAAGTTTCTGACATAGTCTTAAAAGTATCTAAATCAATCCCTTTTGAAGCAAGAACATATCGGTTAGAAATATGATGAAAGATTTTAATTTCTTTTGAAATTACTTTTATACCATTTGAAGGAATTGCCAAAATAATTATTTTTTCTTCTCCAAAACACTCTCTTAGATTCAAAGTTGGTAATACATTTTTTGAAATATTTAAATTTGGTAGATATTTAGAATTTTTATTTACTGAAAGTATTTCTTGATAAATAGAACTATTTTTTGTCCAAATTTTTACTCTGTGATTATTCAAAGCTAAAAGATTAGATAAAACTGTACCCCATGAGCCTGCTCCAATTACCGAAAATTCTTTCATGATTAGTTTGTTATTAAAAAATTTAGAGTTTCAAAACCAAATTGGTCCCACCATTGATCTCCCATTTTTAAACACTCATCTAAATTACGATCTGATGAATTATCTATATCTGAATCAACAGAACCTAATTTTGAGTTGACCCTTAAATAATTTTCCTTAAACAACGATTCCGCAATTAAATGTTCGCTGTTTGATTCCATTAATACTTGAATAATTCCCCCTCTCAACCAAGAAAATATTCCCCAATTTTTTGTTTTGCTTCCTTTATAGGGCCTATCGTCGTAACCAGTTCCAATACTTAAAATTTTAATGTTTTCATTTGGCCATAATTTTTTTGCTTCGGCATAGGCTATTAAAACTGGATTATTTGAAGAAATAGCTCCATCAATAAACCAATCGTTATTAATTTTTATAGCGGGAAAAAAAGTTGGAGCTGCTGAGGTAGCAGATGCCACTTTCCAAGCTTCCATCTCTTTATCTTCAAAGGTTTTAAAAAGTCGAGTGGATCTATTTTTTAAATCATAAGAAACAGCAATTGCCGGAGTTTCTGCTTCAGCTAACGTGAGAGAACCAAAATATTCTCTGAGAACATTATTTTTTCTTCTTCCTCCATATTTAGGTCCAAAAACTCTTGGCATAGAAGTACTAAAAATTCTTTTTAGGTTTCTCGAAGAATAAATATTTACTAAACGGGATCCATTTAATTTTAATACCGATAAAGCTATGGCTAAGATGCCTCCTGTAGAAGAACCACAAACCAAATCAAATTTTTCTAATAATGGCTTATGCATTTCGAATTCTAATTTTCTTAGAAAATTAGCTGAAGCTAAACCTCGAACTCCCCCCCCATCTAAAGAAAGCACATACTTAGTCATAAAATTTTTAATTTAAATACTTAGTTTAGCTGATATTATTTATTTTTTCTTTTGTTCAAAAAATGTCGTCTATAGATTTAAAAACAATTGGATTTTGGTTTGGAATAATTTCTTTTTTATTAGTTTTATTTTTGCCTAACCCAGAGGGCTTATCTTCAGAGGGAAGAATTACAGCTGCTGTGTTTTTATTGATGGGCATCTGGTGGGCTTTTGAAGCGATTCCGCTACAGGTTACTGCATTGATGCCATTAATTTTATTTCCACTACTAAATGTAGAAGAAATAGCTGTAATAAGTCGAGAATATATGAACAAAGTTCAATTTCTTTTTGCTGGAGGATTTATCATTGCTCTTGCTATACAAAAATGGGGTCTGCATAAAAGAGTTGCTTTAAATATTCTTAAATTCAGCGGTCTAAATTCTCAAGGTATTGTGGCTTCATTTATGGTAGCTAGTGCTGTTTTAAGTATGTGGGTAATGAATACGTCAACTGCGATCATGCTTCTGCCAGTTGGAATATCAGTAATTAAAGTTATAAATGATACGGTAAGTGACATTACTGATAATCAAAAATTTAATTTTCAACTATGTTTGCTATTGGGGATAGCTTATGCTGCCTCTGTTGGTGGAATAGCCACACCAATTGGCACCTCTCCTAATGGTGTATTAATTCAATTTGCTAGCAATAATTATGATTATGATATTGGCTTTGCAAATTGGATATCAATCGGTTTACCCATTACATTAGGTTTAGGGCCAATAATATGGATATTTCTCACTCGTATAATTTTTCCAGTTAATTTTTCTGCTACTCAAGAATCAAAAGACAATTTGAATTCAATGTTAAAAGAGCTTGGTCCAATGTCAAATGAAGAAAAAAAAGTGATAGTAGTTTTTTTAATTACTGCATTTTTTTGGATATTCAGACAATTGATTGATAACTTGCCGGGACTAGCATTATTGGATGATTCGGTAATTGCTATAAGCGGAGCTGTATCACTTTTTTTTATTAAGGAGAGAAAAAATAAAAATAAACTACTTATATGGGATGACGTGCAAAATGGATTTCCTTGGGGTCTAATATTTTTATTTGGTGGAGGTATGGCTCTGGCATTTGTCGTGAATGATTCAGGATTGGCCTTGTGGTTAGCATCATTAATTCCATCTGAAACTTATTTTTGGATAATTTTATTAACAGTAATTGTTATGGTTGTATTACTTACCGAACTTACAAGCAACTTAACAACTACGATTACATTTTTACCAGTTGTTGCAAGCGTAGGATTAAATATGGGCATAGATCCTCTTCTGCTTATTTTGCCATTAACAATTTCAGCAAGCTGTGCATTTATGTTGCCTGTTGCTACCCCTCCAAACTCAATTGTGTACGCATCAAATTTAATTCCAATTCAAAAAATGGTTAGAGCTGGAATATTTATTAATGCATCAAGTATTTTGTATGTTTTTATAATCTCTTATTTTCTTATTCCAAATCTAATTTAGGCAATTGTTACTTGAAGAAAGTAGGAGTAATATTAAATTTAATGTCGCTATTTTAGAATTAACATCAGGGTCTCTAAATTTAGCATTCTTTCAATTTACCCTGTGCAGGAGGTGATCAAAAATTAATATTAACAATTTATCAGGAATTTCAGGGGTTACCATCTGACAAGGGTTTACCCTTATTCCGACTAATAACCGTTTCGACCGTTATTAGAAAAATATAGCTGAGATGCATATTTTTAGAACCCCGCTTCGGCGGGGTTTTTTTTATTCAGTAATTAGTGCATGGCCTGATGCACAAACAGCTCCACCATCGCAAGTAATGGTTTCTCCTACTGTATAACAGCCTGCTCTTGAAGAAAGATAAAGTGCCAATCCACCAATATCTTCCGCAGTTCCAATTCTTTTAACGGGGTTGGTTTTTTCAATGTAACTATAATCATGGCCAACTGCCGAACCAAGCATGTTACTTGGAAAAGCCCCAGGAGCAATTGCATTTACAAGTATATTTTCTTTTACTAATCTAGCTCCCAATACTCTTGTCAAATGATGCACTGCAGCTTTTGAAGAACTGTAAACATAACTTTCGTATACTGGCGTTCCTATTCCATCTATTGAACCAATATTAATAACTCTAGCTGGATTTTCTCTTGTTCCCGCGGGTCTTAATAAAGGCAAACATTTTTGTGTCATATAAAAAAGACCTTTCACATTAATGTTCATTACTTTGTCCCAGCCTTTTTCAGCAAACTCATCGATGGGTTCACCCCATGAAGCTCCGGCATTATTTACCAAAATATCAAGCTTTGGTTCATAAGCTGTAAGCTCCTCAACAAGTTTCTCTATACCTTCCATTGTTGAACCATCGCCTGGGATGGAAATACATTCTGCTGAATATTTTTTTGAAAGTTCTATCGCCTTGGCATCACACGCATCTGCCTTTCGTGCTGATATGTATACTTTTGCACCGTTGGCTAAATAAGCTGAAGCTATCATCTCCCCGATACCTCTTGATCCACCTGTTACGAAAGCCACCTTGCCTTTGACTGAAAAAATTTCATCTAATTTCATTTCTACTCTCCCTAAGAATTTATTTTTAATATTTTTGGTTTATATTCTTCATTTTCATCAATTTGACCATAAGCTGCAATAATTACAAGATCGCCAACTGTTGCCTTTAAAGCCGCTGCCCCGTTCATAGAAATTATCTTGGAGCCTCTTTCAGCTTCGAATGCGTAAGTAATTAATCTTTCCCCATTATTTAAATTGTAAATATGGATTGGACGGGGCTCGAACCCGCGACCTCCGCCGTGACAGGGCGGCGTTCTAACCAGAACTGAACTACCGGTCCACAAAAATTGAGATTATACATAGATGAAAGAAGAAAATTTAAATTATTTCTTTAATAGAATTAAAAATTTAAATCAAAGGTTTGTTGTGATTAATTTTAAAAGAAATTGGTTCTAGTTTATTGTATCTTTTGGATTTAACCGTAGATACATAATTAAATTTTACCTCTACAAATTCTGGATAAATTTCTAATTCCACATAGCCCTTATTTTTTCCATTTGTCCAAATTAAATTTTTATTTGTTTCTATGAATGATTTATCAATTGGATCTACCATATCTCCAAAAGCATCTACAAAGTTCGGAGATGATATAGAGGGAGCTCCAATTTCTATTCCAACAAATTTTTTTTGTTGGCTATATAGATTAGAAATCCAAGAATTATGAGAATCTCCAGCTAATATTAAGTTTGATTGAGAAGATTGAATTGATTTATAAAACTTTTCTCTCTCTTTAGGATATCCGTCCCACTGATCAGTATTGTAAGGTATTTCCTTTCCAGCTAATGATATGTATTTATGAAGATATTTTGGAAAATTATTCTTATCTACATCTTTGAATATTTTTGGTAGATATTTGGGTCCAATTAATATTTGTTGTCCAAAAATAGACCATCTGAATTTGTCGCTATTTTTTCTCTTAATCCACTTAAATTGATCCTTGCCTAATAATTTTCTTGGCTTCTCTAAATCTTTTAAATAATTCTTATGATCAAAGTTTGAATCTTGAAAATATTCTTCAATATTCAATTGCTTGTCTCTCATTGCTGATCGAGTATCAAGCATCATCAAATTAAAAAGGTTTCCGACGGTAAAATTTCTCCATATATGTTTTTTATTATTTTTTTCTCGAATTGGCATCCATTCAAAGTAAGCCTGGATAGCATATTCTTTTCTTTTGTTAAAAGAACCCTCGTCAGGAGAATGGTTTTCAGCCCCTTCTTTCCAGCTATCATTAGAAACTTCGTGATCATCCCAAACAGCAATCATTGGTTTGCTAGAATGAAGTAACTGAAGATCTTTATCTTTTTTGTAAGTAGCATGTCGTTTTCTATAATCTTCCAGACTTAAAATTTCATTTTTAGGAAAAACTTCTCTTCCCATTGACTGTGCATTTTCAGAAGCATACCCATCAGAAGAATATTCATATAAATAATCTCCAAGATGCAATACAAGATCAATTTTTTTATTGAGTGCTATTTCTCTATAGGCATTAAAATATCCTGCTGGATAATTTGAACAGCTACAGAAGGCTATATTAAATTTTTCTGGATTTGTTATAGGTAAGGTAGAGGTTGTTCCAATATCAGATATATTGTTCCCAACTTTGAACCGATAATAAATTTTTAATCCATTATATTTTTTCGGAATCTTTGCATCTACCTTTACTGTGAAATCTTTAAAAGAATCAGTTCTCGTTTTTCCTTGAGCAATAAGGCTACTAAAATTTTTATATTCAGAAATTTGCCAAGTTACTAGAGCAGTATTAGCCTGAACATCTGATAATTTTGTCCACAAAATTATATTGGACTGAGTTGGGTCTCCACTAGCCACTCCGTGCTTAAAAGAAACAAATTTATTTTCTTTTGGAAAAGGATAAATTTTTAACGGTAAAGCCAATGAAAAAAAGGTTAACCCTTTTAAAAATAGTCTTCTATTTTTATCCATATCTTAATTTATCATTTAAATGTAAATATTTAATGACTTCTAGGAAAACTATTTAGGAATTGTGGTGGGCGATACAGGACTTGAACCTGTAACTTCCACCGTGTAAAGGTGGCACTCTACCAATTGAGTTAATCGCCCTTTTAAAATTAAGCATTATACATAGACAGAGTAAAATCAAAATGGACATATCTATAAAAATCAGGCATATTTTTTATCCGTTCAAGGAGAAGAATGCATAAATTAGAATCTCAAATATACAAATCTAAATTACAAACTACATCCGAAGAATTCAAAAAAAACAAAGAGTCTATGCTCGGAATGTTAGAGGAAATAGATACTCTTTTAGATGAAGCTGAAGCCGGAGGAGGACCAGATCATCAAAAAAGATTGGCTGCCAGAGGCAAACTTCCAGTCAGAGAAAGAATCTTTAATTTTTTAGATCCTGATAGTCCCTTTTTAGAAATAAGTGGTCTTGCGGGATACAAATCTGATTACCCTGTTGGTGGTGGAGCAGTAGCTGGCATCGGTGTTTGTTCTGGAATTGAGTGTATTATTTTTGCAAATGATCCAACTGTTTTAGCAGGAGCAATGCATTATTATTCTGTAAAGAAATGGATGAGGTCTATGGCCATTGCCAGAGACTGCAGAATTCCATTTATCCAATTTGTTGAATCTGCTGGGGGAGATTTAAGACCAAGAGGAGCAATGTCTGCAGGAGCTATGGGACACTTCGCTGAATCTGGAAGACAATTTTATGAAATAACTGAGCTTTCAAAGCTAAATATACCTACAGTAACGGTAACATTTGGAACTGCTACAGCTGGAGGAGCTTATCAACCAGGTATGTCTGACTATAATATTTTTGTTAAGGATCAAGCAGATGTTGCTTTAGCAGGACCTCCTTTAGTCCAAATGGCTACTGGTGAAATATCAAGCAGAGAAGATATTGGTGGAGCAAAAATGCATGCTGAAAAATCTGGACTAGCTGAATATTTAGCTGATGATGATTTGGATGGGATTCGAATTGCTAGAGAAGTGATGTCTCATTTAAATTGGGTAAAAGAAGGTAATGAGCCGAGATTTTCTATAAAACCCCCGCTTTATGATCAAGAAGATTTACTTGGAATAGTGGAGCCTAGTTTAAAAACTCCATTTGATATAAGAGAAATAATAGGTCGAATAGCTGATGGCTCTCAATTTGAAGAGTTTAAACCCCTTTTTGGCCCAACATTGATTTGTGGGTTCATTTCAATTCATGGTTATCCAGTTGGAATTTTAGGAAATAATGGAATGTTATTTCCAGATGCTTCTCAAAAAGCAGCACACTTTATTCAGTTGTGTAACAAAAGAAATATACCACTTGTGTTTTTGCAAAACATAACAGGATTCATGGTTGGAAAAGACTATGAGCAAGATGGATCAATTAAAAAAGCACCTATGCAATGTCAGGAAGAGAATTTGGTAATGCTTTTACTTTTTTATGGCCCACTGCAAAAATTGCAGTCATGGGCGGAGAAGTAATTGCAGGAGTAATGTCTATTGTTAGAAGAGGACAAGCAGCGAGAAAAGGAATTAAATTTGATGAGAAAGCTGATGCTGAGATTGTAAAAAATCAGCAGATTGGACATGACAAGGCATCGGTTGCCCTAAAAGCGACAAGTGTTTTGAGCGACGATGGGATAATCGATCCTAGAGACACCAGAAATATTTTAGGAATGTGTCTTTCGATAGTAAATAATAAAGAAATAAAAGGCTCAGAGGGTTTTGGAGTATTTAGATTATGACCATCAAAAAACTCCTTATTGCCAACAGAGGAGAAATCGCCAGTAGGATTATTTCTAGTGCGCATGACATGGGCATAAGTTGTGTTGCAATCTATACAGAAGCTGATAAAGACACACCATATGTTAGAGAAGCTGATCAAGCTTTTAAAATTTCTGATTCTTATTTGAACTTAAAAGAAATTTTAGATATAGCTCTTAAATCAAATTCAGACGCAATTCACCCTGGCTACGGTTTTTTATCTGAAAATGCAGCTTTTGCCAATCAAGTTAAAAAATTAAATATTAAATGGGTTGGTCCTTCTTCAAATGCCATAAAAAAAATGGGAGACAAATTAACTGCAAAAGAAATTGCAATAAAAGCCAACGTTCCTACTTTACCAATGACTTCAGATCCTAAAAAAGCTAATTCCATTGGCTATCCAATACTTGTGAAAGCTGCTGCCGGAGGTGGTGGGAAAGGAATGCGTATCGTCGAAAAGGCAAAGGACTTGAAAGAGTCTATCAAAGCTGCAGAAAGAGAAGCTGAAGGTGGTTTTGGCGATAAAAGAGTATTTCTAGAAAGATATATTAAAAGATCGAGGCACATAGAAATACAAATATTAGGAGATGCATTTGGAAATATTGTTCATCTTGGTGAAAGAGAATGTTCCATTCAAAGACGTCATCAAAAAATTGTAGAAGAATCACCTTCCCCCATGGTTGATGAAGAAATGCGTGAAAAGATGGGAGAAGCAGCAATAAAGCTAGCTTCGAAACTTAAATACGAATCAGCCGGAACGGTAGAGTTTTTGGTTGATGAAAAAACTAAAGAATTTTGGTTTTTAGAAGTAAATACAAGACTACAAGTTGAACACCCTGTAACCGAAGAGGTGACTGGAATAGATTTGGTTAAAGAACAATTAAGAATAGCATCTGGAGAAGAGTTAGGTTACGAACAAATAGATATAGATTTTTATGGCTCATCAATAGAAGTAAGACTTTATGCTGAGGATCCTGGAAATGATTTCCTTCCGGTAACAGGTAAGATGATAGCTTTTGAGCCAAGTGATGATCCATTAGTTCGTTGGGATGTTGGAATTGAAAGCGGTTCAAATATAACTGCTAATTTTGATCCTATGTTAGCAAAGGTAATTTCTTTTGGAGAAACTAGAGTGGAAGCAGCCAACAAACTAGCTCTTGCATTGGAAAATAGCCACTTTGGTGGAATGAAAACAAATAGAGATTATTTAATCTCTATTTTGAGATCAAAAGAGTACCTGGATGGAGATACAACTACTGATTTTATTGAAAGGGTTAATTTAAATTCTGAAATAGATTTAACAGAAGAAGAAATTTTTAATTTCGCAAAAGTTGGTGCTATGTGGATGCAAGGCAAAAACAGAAGTGAAGCGATGGTTTTACAAAATATTCAATCTGGTTGGAATAATGCGAGACTCCCCTACCAAGAAGTCAAATTATTGCTTGAAGATCAAGAATATAGGGTGAAATATAAGTCATTAAAAGATGGAAATTTTGTTAGTGCAGAAAGCGAAATTATTAGAATGTTTGATTGGTATGAAGATTTTATTGATGTGGAAATAGCTAATGTTAGATATCGATCTAAAATTACCATGGACGATAATTTACTTCTCATTCAAACACATAAAGGAAATTTATTATTTAAAATTTTACCGAAATTTAACATTACTCAGGAAGAAGCAATAAAAGGCGGACTTACTGCGCCTATGCCGGGAAAAGTTGTAGAAATAAAGATTAAGAAAGGATCAAATATAAAAAAAGGTGATACTTTAGTAATACTAGAAGCAATGAAAATGGAACATAAGGTTTTGGCGCCAGATAATGGAAAGATTAAAGAAGTATTGATTAAAGAAAATGATCAAGTTGAAAATGGACAGACTTTAGTTGTCCTTGATTAAGTCTCCCAAGATCTAGATACTGAAAGTGGATGATCTGTTAGTAAAGAAAAAAAATCATCGGGGTTTATAGCTCCACCTTCCGGCGCAAATACCCCTTTTTTGTTAATCTTATTTTCCAATAAAAGTTTTAATCCAAAAGCGAGAGGAAATCCGGTAATTGCTCCCATCCCCCATGAGTTTGAAAGCTCTTCTTCTGACAAGGTAACAGCAACTGATGCATTTTTATTGTCTTTAAGTCCTCTAGCTAAACCATAAATTGACGGTAATCCCTCAATCTGCTTTTCAATACTTGGGGTACCAATTTTTCTTTCCAACCATTCCAAAAAAGAAGCTCCTTGTTTAAAACTAATTAATTTTTTATCGACTAGCCATCTTAAGATTTTAAGAATATAAATATTACTCTGTTTACTCCCGTGACAAGCATTAACTGATTCTTTTAAATCATTAAAATGGTGAGGAAAAGTAATTGCCTCTGGATGACCAAAAATAAAAGCATCATGATTACCGCGACCAGGGTAATGAATTTTAATTTTCCCCAATGGTTTCGTTAGCTTATATTTTTTATTTTTGTAAACTTTAATTTCACCGGATATTTGTTGTAAACCATGTTCCATTGCTGCGTTTGTTCCTTTTTGAGAAGACTCATCTTCAGGTTTTGCACTACTCACATCCCAACCAGTTATAATCGATTCAGCTTCATCAAGCTCATTCATAGCTTTTAGACCCAGCAGATTGCTAATTCCTGGACTAGCACCTAAGCCAACAATAGCAGTAATATCATTTTTTAAAGCTTCATCGTTTAATTTGAGCATCTCCTCTGTTGGTTCCCAATCATCACAAATATCAAAATAATGACATTTACATTTTATTGCTGACTTTAAAATAGGTAAGCCAAATTTAAAAAATGGCCCAGTTGTATTCAAAACAATATCATGGTCCGACATTACTTTCTCAAGGTGTTCTTTATCAGTTACATCTAATCCAATTCCATTAAACCTATCATCAAAATGATTCGAAAATTCTTTTGCATTGGCCTCATTTAAATCGGCGATTGTAACTTTTGTAATATTTGGATAATTAGAAATGGCAAAGGAAGAAAATCTACCCATTCCCCCACTGCCTCCCAATGCTAAAACTTTCATATTTTTTATTTATCCCAATCGGGTTTTCTTTTTTCTAAAAATGCAGCTATTCCTTCTTTGGCATCTGGCCCTTCAAAAGTTTTAGCTATCTGTTTTTGCAAAAATGGTAACGCTTCGTCAAAAGCCATTGCATCTTGTTTCTCGTATGCTTCTAAACCAAATTGCATTGTGCCAGGAGCTAAATTAGATAATTCTTCCGAAAGATTTTTTACATGCTCATCTAATTGTTCTTTTTCAACAAAATCATTTATCAAACCCCATTCTTTGGCTTTAGAAGCATCGATTGACTGCCCTCTCATTATAAAATCCAAGCCAGCTCTCTTCGGCATTACTCTGAAGAGTCCAGCCATCACCATATGAGGCCAAAGTCCTCTTAGGATCTCTGGTGCCGAAAACTTTGCTTCTTTGATTGCAATAGCATGAGTTGAGTTAGTTACCATTAATAACGCTCCTGCTAAGACAGAACCCTGAATTTTACAAATTACAGGCTTATACAAATGTCTTAACATTAAACTTATATCGTCAGCTCCTTCTATTTTAGGAACGTTTGATTCAGACTCCTCTCTTCTTAAGTCCGCACCTGCACAAAAAATATCTCCCTCTGCTGCAATAATAATTACTCTTACTGATCTTTCTTGTTTTGCATATGCTAACGCATAACAAATTTCATTCACCATTACATTGTTCAGAGCATTCTTCTTCTCAGGACGGTTTAAAGTAATTGTTAATATATTTTTATTCTCTTCAATTTTAGTTGCTTGAAAATTCAAACCCTTCAGAGATAGCTTTTCTTGACTCATGTTTATTTTAATAATTGTTCGGGAAAGTTTATCTTTTTTGCTCTTAAATATTCTCCTAAAGATTTTGCTTGTCCATCCATTCTAGTTGATGAAGATACACCGTCTTGAAGTATTCCGTGAACATAAAAATTTAAAGAATAAATATTAGGTAATTCAAATCTATCTATCTCAAATTTTTCCAAATCTGGTAAGAGTTCTTTAAGCTTTTTAACAGTCAAGAAATCATATAAAAAAGAATATGCTTCTTGTGATTTAGCCCATACTCCTAAATTTGCACAGCCTCCTTTATCGCCAGATCTAGTTCCAAAAATCTTTCCGAAATAATCTTCCTTCAAATTATCGATACTAATTTTTGGATTTTCATAAGGAATTTTTTGATAATATTTTTCTTCAAGATCTAGCTGACTGGTTGGGGTGACATCTATAATCTTTCCATCAACGTGTATGTGTTCTTTTATGAATTTACTATCTACCAACGCAGGCCAATATTCAATGTAAGCTCCATTAGGGACGACCCCACTTCGTCCAGTCCATCCAGGAAAATTTGCTAATGCTAATTCAACAATTTTTGCATTAAATAGCCTTCCAACAAGATCTGGATTTGAAGACATCACATCTATTCTTAAAAAAGCTTGAGCTTCCTCATTTGAAATTGGATTTTCTTTATCAGTTCTATGTAATTGGATATCAACTTTATCAAATTGATCTTGGCCGCCAACAGATTTGAATATTTGGTCAACTATTAATTTAGATTTCTCTTCGATATCTAAACCTGTGAGAAGCAATTCAATCCCATTTCTAAATCCTCCTACTAAGTTAATGCAGACTTTATGAGTTTTGGTAGGACTACTTCCTCGATTATTGGTAACTAAAACTCTATCTGTTGATTCTTGAGTTATTTCTAAAGTGTCAAAATGACTAATTACGTCTGGGTTTAAATAAGCCGGTGAACCTATCTCGTAAAGTAATTGAGCAGTGACTGTACCTACTGAAACTAATCCGCCAGTATTTTCATGTTTTGTGATCACAAAACTACCATCTTCATATATCTCTGCAATTGGATATCCTATGTTATCAAAGGTCGGAACCTCTTGAAAAAAAGAATAGTTGCCTCCAGTAGCTTGAGCTCCACATTCAATTATGTGCCCAGCAGCAAGAGCTCCGGCTAGTTCATCATATTGATCGCGTGACCAATTATATTTCCATGCTGCTGGACCTATGACCACTGCAGCATCCGTAACTCTTGGACAGATAACTACATCTGCTCCATTGTCTAAAGCTTCTTTTATTCCCCATGCTCCCAGATAAGCATTGGCGGTAATTGGTTTTTTTTTATAATTTTGCAAATCTAACGATTTATCTATATTCGTTAACTTTTCGCCCCCTTGATAAAGTTCGTCAATTCTAGGCATTAAATCGTCGCCCTCAATGTGAGCTACTTTCAAATCTAAATTCAATTCGTCAATAATTTCTTTAACCGAGTTAGCCATAGATGAAGGATTTAAACCTCCGGCATTTGTGACAATTTTTATATTTTTTTCTTGAGCTAATTTTGCTACATCTCTAAATTGTTTTAAAAAAGTACCTACATAACCATGTTGTTCTCCTCTTTTTAGCTTTTGGTTATAAAGAATAGTCATCGTTAATTCTGCTAAATAATCACCGGTTAAAACATCAATAGGCCCCCCTTCGATCATATCTCTAGCAACAGATAATTTATCTCCATAGAATCCACTACAATTTGCTATTCTTATTGAATCACTTTTCATTAATTTCTCTCAGTCTCTCACTCAAACCGGCAAAATAAATACCAATTAAAAGAATAATAACACCTATGAGTTGTCCAAATAATAGTATCTCTGAAAAAAAATAAGCTCCTAAAATAGTTGCTGTAATAGGTTGAAATAATAGTAGTAATGAAGAAAGTTGCGGTCTAATTTTTGATAAACCATAAATAACTAATCCTTGTCCCAAAATCTGGACAAAAATAGCTTGCCCTAAGAAATTCAACCAACCAAATGCTGAATAAGGAATCGGATTATCAAGTTCATAAAGTGATGCTATTCCGAATGGAATACACGCAAAAAGTGAAGAATAAAAAATTAAATTAAATGTATTGAATCTATTTGAAAGCTTACTTACAGATAACAAATAACCAGCATAAAAAAATGCCGCTAATAAAGCTAATAAATCGCCAAAAGAAAAATATGATCCGCTAAAACTTGGGTTGTTACTAACTAAAACATAAACACCTAATAAACTAACGAACAAAGAAATCAAAAAAAGGTTATTTAATTTATCCTTAAATATTAAAAATCCAAGCATGCAAACATATAAAGGAGCCGTATTGACAAATAATGTTGCATGAGCAATTGAAGTAAAAACTATCGATGAGTGCCATAACGCAATATCTGTCCCAAAACATAGGCCGGGGATACTTATGATCAAAAGCTCTTTCAAAGACAAAACTTTTATTTTGTTTGCAAAAAATCCATAAATAAAAATTAATATTGTTGCAAACAGAAATCTATAAAAACCTGTGAAGGAAGGTCCTATTTCACTGAACCTAACAAAGATTGGAGCTAAACCAATTAGACAACCTCCAATGCAAGTTAAGATAATGGGAATAATATTTAATTTATTCGTAGTCATATTTTTAGATAGATTCGCTATACTGCATTAATGTCAGAGTTTGTTCAAAAGAAAAATACAAATATTATCTCTGTGACGGAACTTAATACTTCTGCAAAAAAATTATTAGAAAAAGATTTTTCTTCTGTTTGGGTAACGGGAGAAATGTCAAATTTTAGATCATATGATTCTGGCCATTGGTATTTCAAGATTAAAGATGAAAATTCTGAAATTCAATGCGTAATGTTTAAATTTAGAAATAGCTCGATTAATAGAAGACCTATGGATGGAGACAACCTAATTCTTAAAGGAAGCGTGTCCATGTACGTTGCTAGAGGATCTTATCAATTTCAAGTAGATCAAATTGAATATGCTGGTGAAGGAGTTTTACTAAAGAACTTTGAAGATTTAAAAAAAAGATTAACTAAAGAAGGTATTTTTGATGCGGAACATAAAAAAATAATCCCAAAAATAATTAAAAATGTAGCTGTAATAACTTCTTCAAATGGAGCTGTTATTCAGGATATCAAAAATGTCCTTTCAAGAAGAGCTCCCTTGATAAATGTATTCTTAATCCCAAGTTTAGTTCAAGGAGAAAAATCAGAGATAAGTCTAATTGATTCATTTGACAAAATTCTTAAATTACATAAAAAAGAAAATATAGATGCAATTATAATTGCAAGAGGCGGAGGTTCTTTGGAAGACCTATGGAGCTTCAACTCTGAAAAACTTGCTAGAAGGATCTTCGAATTCGAAATTCCTGTGATCAGTGCAGTTGGTCACGAGACAGATTTTACAATTTGTGATTTTGTCAGCGACTTAAGAGCGCCTACTCCCTCATCTGCAGCAGAAATTATCAGTGAATTCTACGTTAGCATAATAGATTCAATAACTTTTTATAAAAGTCAGTTAAAAAAAGAAATAGGCTCAAAACTCTTAATGTTAAGTAACTCCTTAGATATGACTTCAAAAAGTTTAATAAATCCGCAAACCAAATTAAAAGAAGATTTATTAAAAACAGACGAATTAACTAACAAACTTAAATATTTGTTGGACTCATTTATAAATGAAAAAAAATATCTCATTGAACGAAATGTTCTTACGATTAAAAAACTAAACCCTAAAAATTATATTAATACAGCAAATAATCAAGTTGCTGCCCTAGACAAAAATCTTAAAGTACTGACTAAAAATATGGTGAATATTAAGAATGAAACCTTTAAAGGAATAGTGAAGGAGCTTGAAGCTCTCAGTCCTTTAGAAATATTAGCTCGAGGATATTCGATTACAAAAATTAAATCATCGCAAAAAATAATCAGAGACTCAAAAAATTTAAAAATTGGAGATGTAATTTCCTCCGTTGTTGCCAAAGCAGAAATAGAATCAAAGATTACTAAAATTGATTAAAATTTTACTTATACTGTTTCTCAGTCTTCTTAGTTGCGCTAGCAAGATTTCACTTTCTCCTCAATGCAATTTTCCTGATTCTGTTATAGAAAAGGGAGGCTTAATTAAAGAAACTTTTAAATTCAACGAGAAAGAAAAAAATATTTTTAAAAAAAATATTTCTTGCTACGAAGGAGCTGTAAAAAAAATAATTACTCCAATTTCTTTTTTTTCAGATGATTTGATTTACGCCGAGGATGGGATTGAACTTAATAATAGGATTTTTAGAGAATCAAAAATTATTATTAAAGAAAAAAAATTTAATAATATTTCTAACAAAGATTTAGAAAGAATAAAAACTGAGTCTAAAATTTATAAACAAAAAATCCAATCTAAATTTTATTCTGAAAATATAAGTTTCCCTCTTCACCTTCCTGCTGAAGGAGTGGTTTCAAGTGAATATGGAGTGAGGCGTTTTATAAATAATATTCCAAGGAATCCTCACTTAGGTTTGGATATAGCTGCTGCAAGCGGAACTCCAATTTACGCCGCTGAATCTGGGTTGGTTATTTTAGCTAGAAATTTCTTCTACAAAGGCAACAATATTTTAATTGATCATGGATTTGACTTTAAAACTTCTTATTCGCATCTTGCAAAGATTGTCGTTAATGAAGGAGATCTAGTTAAAAAAGGAGAATTAATTGGATTTATAGGCTCAACTGGAAGAGTAACCGGTCCTCATTTACATTTTGAAGTAATTTTTATAGGAGAAAAATTAAATCCTGAATTTTTCCTAACTAAAGATTAAGGACCTTTTCCATTTCCTCTAGAGTTTGTGGGCCTTGAAGAATATTACTTAACTCGCCTTTTTTATTGATGACAAAAGTAACGGGCAAAGATTCTGGAATTGAAAAGTTATATATACTTTGAGGATCGGTTACCAACGACGGAACTTTTGCATCTATCTTTCTTAGTTGGTTTTTTAATTCCTCACCCTCTAACCTATCAAAATTAAATAAGAAAACATTTAATTCATCACTATATTTAGCATTTAACTTATTCAATTCTGGTATTTCTTTTATACAAGGTGGGCACCAATCTGCCCAATAGTTGATTACTACCCACTTACCATATAAATCATCTAAAAAAATTTTTTTATTATCGCTCGTTACTAAATCAGGTTTGGCGCAACTAATTAAAATGAAAATAAATGCATAAACTGATATTTTTTTTAATTTCATAATTTCAAACTTTACTAAGTTCAGATATTATCTTTACGATGTTTACCAAAATTGTTGATAGATTAGATTTTATTAGAAGAATAATTATAAATTTCTTTTTTGTCATTTTTTTAACAATCTTTCTTATAGGTCTATTTATATTTCCTTTTTTTAAAGAGGATAATGTAAACGTTAAAGGTCATATATTAAGTCTTAAAACAAATGATATTTCAGATCAAAACTCCTCATATTTGAGTCCTCAAAATAATTTAACGATATATGAGGTCGTTAAGGCTTTTGAGATTGCTTCTACAGATGATGATGTTGAAATTATTTTCATTGACGTTTCTTATCTTAACATTTCATCTGTATCTGCTTATGAAGTTGGTAAATCAATTAATCTTCTTAAAGAGAAAGGAAAAAAAGTTATTGCTTATGGAGATTTTTTTACACAGTCGCAATATTTATTGGCTTCATATGCTGATGAAATAATACTCAATCCTTTTGGTATGGTTTATTTGGAAGGATTCAAGAAATATCAGATTTATTTAAAAGAATTTTTAATCAATAATAAAATAAATGTAAATACTTTTGTTGCAGGCGATTACAAGTCAGCAACTGAGATCTTTACTAATTCTGAAATGTCTTTAGAAGACAAAGAGCAATCAAAAGTTTTTTTAAATGACCTCTGGAATAATTGGATTTTAGAGATAAATAAAAACAGAAAAAATCTTAAAATTGACATTAACTACTTTATAAATAATTTTAATGACTTTGATATAAATTTAACTTCTGCCGAAAAAGCAAAAAAATATGGTTTGGTAGATGAAATATTAAATAGAGTTGAATTACGTAATTATTTTATAGATTTAAACAATCTTGATCATAATATAGACAGCACAGATCCTAAAATTCTAAGCCTTGAATCTTACTTTAAATCAAAAAAGCCACCCAAACCAACCAGCGATAAAATTGTAATACTTAATGCGTATGGAGAAATAATTGATGGTTCTTTTCAAGAAAATCAAATTTCTAGTGAGTTCTATGCAAGAAAAATTAGAGAAATTTCTAATGATCCTGAAATAAAAGGTTTGCTTTTGCGGGTTAATTCTCCCGGTGGTAGCGGCTTTGCATCAGAAATCATTAGACAAGAACTTCTTAATTTAAAAAAACTAAAAATACCTATAATAGTATCAATTTCAGATGTAGCTGCCTCTGGAGGTTATTGGATATCTGCAAATGCTAATGAGATTTGGGCCACCCCATTATCTGTGACTGGCTCTATAGGTGTTTTTGCTTTACTGCCTTCGATCGAAGATGCCTTATCGAGTTATGGAATTGAGTACGATGGAATAAGCACAACAGAATTTAATCCCTCACTTATTTCAAATCCAGATTCAAATCTTAAAAATTATATTCAAAATTACGTTGATAGAGCTTATTTAGATTTTATTGAACTTGTTTCTGATGGTAGAGAAATTGCTACAGAATTAGTTAAAGAAATTTCTGATGGAAAAATATGGACTGGAACGCAAGCACTAAATAATGGACTTATTGATAATCTAGGAACTCAATCAGAAGCTTTAAATCGATTAAAAGAAATAATTGGAAACGAAGAAATTGAAGTTGAGTATTTAAATTTTGAACAAACTTTTCTTGATTTTGTAAGAACAAATATTTTTAATTTTAATTCCTTTTTTAGCATTTTTTCTAAAGAATTAAGCTTAAAAAACTTCTTGTTTAAAGAATTCTATTTTTTGGAAAAAAACATAATAGATTTAAGACTAGACTGCATAAATTGCTCAATTAAATGAGCTCTTTGATAAGAGGAATAGAAATATTTTTCTTTCTTTCCATGGTAAGTTTATCAAGTTTGTTAACTAATGTTTGTAACGTTTCAAGATTTCTCGAACTATGATTCATAATGAAATCTAAGTTTTTTTCTTTAATAGATAATCCTCTCTTTATTAGTTCAATCTCTATAATATGTTTCTTGTCTTTATCAGTTAGCTTTGGCATCACTAGTTCTATATTTGAATTTATTCTAGATTTTAAATCAGGTAAGAGGATATTCTTCTGAGTCAGTGAATTTTCTCTAAGTATTAATTTGGAACTATTGTCTTTTGATGAGTTATAAAGATTGAATAAATCAATTTCAGAAATTTTATTTTCAAAACATTCATTAAATGAATCAATGAAAATATGACTAAAATTATCTAAATCTTTTAAGACTTCACTTTTATTATCTTTCATAGAAATAAATATACATTTAGAATTTTTCTCTAAATCATTATAGATAGCTTGAAAAATATAGGAATTTACAAGCTCATCGCCTTTTAGAATCAAACAGTGATTATCAGAGGACAAAAAGTCATCAGATTTATCTCTGACTTCATCACAGAAACTTAAACTTTTAATATCGTCAAACAGAATTTTATAATTTAGGCTTAAATTAAGTGTTTTTTGAATCATAAATTAAAAAATTTGTTTAAAAACCGCCCTTCCAGGATATTTTAAATAATTATAAATACTTAAAATAATGGTGATAATTAAAAGAATTTCTAGAAAAAAAATTATTTCTCTTAATATAAAAAAACCTGAAGCATTAATGATTATTAACCCTAAATAAATCATTAGAAATAGTGCATTTAGTTTTCCTGAAAAATGAGGTCGAACTTCATAATCTTTTACTAAAAGAGAAGCTAAAATAAAACCAACAATAACAAAAACATCTCTGCCTAAAATTATAAAAGCCATTATCGAGTCTATCTCTCCAATTAGAGATAAAGATATTAAAGCTCCCAGTATCAGTGTTTTATCTGAAATTGGATCAGCAATTTTCCCAAATTCGCTTATAAGATCAAATTTTCTAGCTATCAATCCATCAAAAAAATCAGTAATCGCCGCTAGGATATATAAAAAAATTGCCCATAAGAAATTATTATCCAAAATGAATAATACTATTGGATAAACCAAGAAAAATCTGAAAATTGTAAGCAAATTTGGTATTACTTTTAACACTTTATATTGAATTGAATTCAAGAAAAATTTCTGCATAGTTAAGAGAATTGATACTTAATATTGGATTATTTTTGAAAAGCTTTTGAATGTCGCTTATTTTTCCTAAAAGATTAGTAGAAAAAATTACATCATTATTATTTAACTGATTGAGAGAAAGATCATCAAAAAAAATTATATTTTCTAACTCTTGGGAAACTAAATCATATTCTTCAATTGATTTAATATTTGAAATACGAATAAAAACAGGTTTAAAATTTTTTTTATTGAGATAAACTTTTTTCATTTTTTGGAGAGAATCAGCAGTTAAGTTGTAGATATTTTTGGATGTGTATTTCTTAGAGAAATCTATTTTTTTACTTTTTGAAGAATAAGTTTTATAGCAATTTTCGTCTGTTAAAGTTACTTCACAATAAAAAGATTCGTCACTTAAATATCTAGTATTAATGTAAGAGTTATTCAACCTTTCCTCTTTTTGTTCTAAATCTAAAAAACTAATATCATTTGAATCTAAAATTGGAAAAATTATTTTTATATCTCGTTCATTTGATAATTTTGACAATTCTTTTTTAAAATTCTCGCATTTATTAATCAAAGAATCATATTCACTTTTAGAATTTAAATCTGTTTTACATAAAATCCAAGCTGCTATGGAAGATCTTTCTTCTAGTGAAATAGAAAGATTACTATCCAAAAATTTTTTTCTTAAAAGTTTTGCGTTCACTACGATCTTTATTTTATTTGTGTTAATGAATTCATAAGATTTAATATATTTTTGGGGAAGCAAATTTCTTATTAAATTTATTTGCTGATCGAATTCACTTCTGCTTCCTAAAATTCTAATTGAAGATATATCAATAGCTTTTCTAAGAGAATTGTTTGTATTAGATTTTTCATCATCCAAAATGATTACGTGCTCATTTGGAAAAGAACTTAATAAATGAGTTGAAAAAAAACTCAAAAAAATTAGAAGATAAAGATTTTTTATTAAAGGTTTCATGCTGATATTGAATTATAATGTTATTCAGATAATTTTCTTTAAATTCCGTCAATAGGTTTATCTTGTCCAAAAAAAATAAAATCTCATACAAAACTTCTGGTGTTGATATCGAGAAAGGAGATGCTTTAGTTAATCTTATAAAACCTTTCGCTAAAAAGACTAGCAGAGTAGAAATAATGGAAAGTATTGGAGGGTTTTCAGCAATTACCTCAATACCGTCTAAATACAAAGACCCATTGATTGTCAGTGCTACTGACGGAGTAGGAACTAAAATTGAAATAGCAGAGCTCATGAAAAATCATTCTACGATTGGTCAAGATTTAGTTGCTATGTGTGTAAACGATCTTATTACTTGTGGTGCAGAGCCACTGTTTTTTCTTGATTATTTAGTCACGGAAAGAATTAATCTTTTAAAAGCGAAAGAAATAATTAAAGGAATTGCTAAAGGTTGTAAAATCGCAAATTGTTCTTTAATCGGCGGAGAAACTGCAGAGCATCCCAATGCATTTCCGAAAGGAAAATATGATCTTGCTGGATTTAGCGTTGGAGTAGTTGAGAAAAAAAATATCTTGAGGAAAAATAAATTAAAAAATGGTGATTTACTGATTTCGCTAAAGTCTTCTGGGGTGCATTCAAATGGTTTTTCTCTAATTAGAGAGTTAATAAAAAGAAAAAAGTTAAATTTAAAATCAAAAATAAAAGGTAAAAATTTAGGTGAAATATTGCTCAATCCAACAAAAATTTACGTAAAAGAGATTCTTGAATTGCAAAAAAATATAGATTTAAAATCAATAGCTCATATCACTGGCGGAGGACTTATTGGTAATTTGAAAAGAATAATCCCTGAAAATATAAAAATTAATCTTTTTAAGAATTCTTTGTTTAATTTCAATAAAGAATTATTTTCGCTTTTACAAGAAGCATCTAATTTGTCTGACGAAGAAATGTTAAACACTTTTAATTGCGGTAATGGAATGGTCATCGTAATTAATGAAAATGAATTAGAAAAAACAATAAAATCACTTACTAAACTAAAAATCGGTTTTAAAATTATTGGCTCTTGTTCTAATTTGAAAAAAGGAGATTCTTCAGTAAATATCTATTAAACATAAAAAATGAAGAAATTTAAGTTAGCTGTTTTCATTTCTGGAAATGGTTCCAACTTGCAGGCTTTAATAAATGCAAGTAAAAGCTCTGACTGTCCGTTTAAAATAGAGCTAGTGTTTTCTAATAATCCAAATGCATTTGGTCTTGCAAGAGCATCGCAAAGCGATATTCCAATTTTGACCTTAGATCATAAAGCCTTCAAAACTAGACAAGAATTTGATACAACTTTAAGCAAGAAATTGGAACAAATAAATTTTGATTTGATTGTTCTTGCTGGTTTTATGAGAATCTTAAGTAAAGATTTTATCAAGAAATATGAAAATAGAATTGTTAATTTACATCCATCACTTTTGCCAAAATACCCAGGATTAAATACTCATGAAAAAGTTTTAGAAAATAAAGATAAATTTCATGGTGCCACTGTTCACTTAGTAGATGAAGGCTTAGATACTGGCAGAATAATAGGATTTTCAAAATTTAAGGTTAAAAAACATGATAATTACGATTCATTATTAGCTAAGACTCATGAAATTGAACACAAACTTTTACCTAAAATTTGTAGTCTAATAGCAACCAAAAAGATAATTTTAAATAAGAATAATATTTTAATAAATGGAAAGTCTGATCAAAAAAGTAAAGAAGTTATTTTTTAGTTTTCTTTTAGTTTGTTCTTTCAATATAAGCGCATACAACTTAGAAGAATATTCTACTTTTTATAATTCAGGAAGTAATTCTGCTGAAGAATCATTAGTAAATGTTGAAAACAATATATGGAAAATGTCTTCAAAAATTGAACATTCTGTTTTTCAAGTTACACAGGAAGCTACTTTTAAAATTAAAGACGATAAGGTTTTTTTATTGAATGCTTTTAGAAAAACTAGAGCTTTCGGAGGATTTAGAAAAGAGAAACAATCTTTCTTAGTTGATTATGACAAAAATGAAATTGTTTATGAATACAATAGAGAAAAGGGAACGATACCTTTTAAATGCGAAAATTTTTCTGATTGCAGATTCTTCGATAATTTAACTCTGCAAATCCAGTCTAAGCTATCGTTGGTAGATAAGGAATTACCTATAAATCTTAAATTCAATTATTTAGATAAAGGAAAAATAAAAGAGAAAGTATTCAAAATAGAAGACAGTATTGATGCCGACCAAGACACTAATGCAAATAAAATAAAATTTAGTGAAATTCGAGATGACGATAAAGGATTTACTCTTTGGTTTGATCCTCTAATAAATTATACAACCTATAAAATTTATCAAGATTTTGGCGCTCAAGACTTAACTTGGAATCTTCAATCTAAGCTTTTGGAAGAGTAACTCCTTCTTGACCTTGATATTTTCCACCTCTATCTTTGTAACTAACTTCACAATCTTCATCTGACTGAAAAAATAACATCTGTGCAACTCCCTCTTCGGCATAAATTTTTGCAGGCAGGCTAGTTGTATTAGAAAACTCCAAAGTTACGTGGCCCTCCCATTCAGGCTCCAGAGGTGTAACATTAACTATGATTCCGCACCGAGCATATGTAGATTTCCCAAGACAAATAGTTAAAACATTCCTCGGAATTTTAAAAAATTCTATTGTGCTCGCTAATGCAAAGGAGTTCGGCGGAATAATACATTCATCACCTTCATAATCTACGAAACTGTCTGGATCAAAATTTTTTGGATCTACTGTAGCAGAGTTAATATTAGTAAAAATTTTAAATTTCCTTGAGCATCTAACATCGTAACCGTAACTTGATAACCCAAACGATATCAATTTTCTATCTGTTCCTTTGTCTAATTTTATTTGAGAGTCTATAAAAGGAGAAATCATTTGATTTTCCTTACACATTTCTCTTATCCATTTATCTGATTTTATAGCCATGTAACTTATTTATTTTTTTCCAATTCTCTTCTCCAAGAAAAAGCTTGTTTGAGAGTGTTGTTATCAACATAATTTAGGTCTCCTCCAGCAGGTACCCCTTGAGCCAATTTTGATATTTTAATATCTGTTTTTTCTAATTTGTCTAATAAGTAATAAGTAGTTGCTTCACCTTCTAATGTAGAATTTAAAGCAATTATAACTTCCTTAACATTTCTTTCTTCGCAGATCTCAATTAATTTAGAAATTCTTAAATCATCAGGTCCTATATTTTCAATTGGGGATAACAATCCGTTCAATACAAAATATTTACCAGAAAATTCTCTTGTCTCTTCGATTGAAAACAAATCTGAAGTTGATTCAACAATACATAAAAGATCATTGTCTCTTGTCTTGCTAGAACAAATATTACATATTTCTAAATCATTAATAACTCCACAACATTGACATGGTCTAATTGTGTCTAGAGCTATATTGATTGAATTTGAAATCAATTCAGCCCCTTGTTTGTTTGTACTCAATAAATTCAATGCCATCCTTTTAGCTGTTTTTTTTTTTAAAACCTTCATCATTTGATATCATCTCGACTGCCTCATTTGTTCTTTTTAAATCTAATTTTTCTTTAATAAGTGCTGGAGTTTTATTTACATCTACATTTGTATCGTATGATATTTCTAAAATTTCATTGAAGAAAATATTTAAACTTGATGCTATCTCTTTTTTATATTCATCATTTATTCTTTCAATTTTTTCTTTCGGTAGAGAAATTATTAAAGTTTTTTTATCTTTTTTGGCTGACGAAAAAGATAAAACTTGATTAAGTAGAGCTGATAGGTCAATTTTTTTTAATACATCATCCCAATTAAAAAGACCTTCATCTTTTAAAGAATTTAAATTCGCTAATTTAAAATTTTTTTTTTCTTCAGGACAAAAAGCAATCATTTTTATTAGAGTCATAGATAGTAATCCTTTTGGATCGCTAGAAGTTTCAAAATAAATCTTATTGGATAGTCCTATTTGATAAATCAATTGCAAGTATTCAGGGCTCATCTCTGCAAATTTAGATAAATTTGATTCTTTGTCTGAACTAAATTGCATCAAAGAAATTTCTTGTATTGATTTCATTAAAGATTCTAATAAATTTTGACAGGAATCATTTTCATCAAAGTTTTCAAAAAACTCATAAAGACCTTTTGAATCTCTGTCTTTTAAGATGTCTAATAGAGCAAAGACTTTTTCCTCGCTAGGAATACCGAGGAGTGTCTGTACGTCTTCTTTTTTTAATTTTCCATTACAATAAGAAATAACTTTTTCTGAAATTGTTAAAGCATCTCTCATACTTCCAGATGCGGATTTAGAAATTATCTTTAACGATTCGTCATCAAAAGAAATTTTTTCTTCTTTGAATATTTCGGATAGTTGTTTGACAATCTCTTCTTCGGATAAAAGCCTTAAATTTAATTGCAAACATCTGGATAATATTGTTGCTGGAACCTTATCTATTTCTGTAGTGGCAAACATAAAAATAACGTGAGGCGGAGGCTCTTCTAAGGTTTTTAATAGAGCATTAAAACTTTCTTTGGTAAGCATATGGACCTCATCTATCAAATACACTTTGTATTTAGATGAAGCAGGCAAATAAGGAACTGTTTCTAATAAATTCATTGTTTCTTCCCTAGACCGTCTAGAGGCAGCATCTATTTCCTGAAAATCTATTGAAGAATTTTCATTCATTGCAAGACAATGATCACATTTCCCACAAGGTTCACCATTTATATGTTTTTCACAATTAAGCGCTTTGGTTAAAATTCTGGCTATAGAAGTTTTTCCTACGCCTCTAGTACCGTTAAATATATAAGCTTGGTTTACTTTTTCATCTACAATCGAGTTTTTTAAAGCTTGAACAGCATGGTCCTGCCCTACAACCTCGCTAAAAAGTTTGGGTCTCCACTTCCTTGCTAATACTAGATAGCTCAATTTATAACTTTATTAATCATTTCTTTTTCAAATCCTCTTTGAATAAAAAAATTTATTCTTTTAGATAATTCTTGCATATTTTCCGATGAAGAATTGCCATATTTTTTTATTTTTTCTTTTTTTAATTTTTCTATCCAATCCAAATCAATTTCATTAAAAACGCTTGAAATAACTGATTCTTTAACTCTTCTAACTGACAAGTCATATTTTATTCTTGTTGGACCAAATCCTGAATTATACCTTGATCGTATATATGATTCAGAAAACCTGAAATCGCTTTGTAGGTTTTCTGCGCATAGTTTATTGATTTCTTCTTCTAAAGCACTCTGAAGTTCAACTCTATGTTTTAATTTGGTCAGAAGCTCATATCTAGAATGTTCTCTTCTAGAAAGAAGATCTAAGAGTTTTTTTCTAATATCCTGTTTTTTGATTAAGTTTTTCAAATCTATTAATTTCTTTGTAGATCCTTTTGTCAATTTGATTTGTTAGATCTCTTGGAGTACCAATCAATTGGGTCATATGAACAACTGTTACATTATTTTTTGGATCAACCCAAAATTTAGTTTTAGCTGCTCCTCCCCAAAAAAAAGAATTATCTCCTCTGT
>LULK01000093.1_pt2 | contig 31733 bp, 28 predicted proteins | sample 728181 | NCBI WGS metagenome assembly LULK01 (sample SAMN03860291, study PRJNA289734) | marine metagenome | biome: seawater column; feature: ocean; material: water; isolation source: Red Sea water column Station 169 - depth 10m | place: Saudi Arabia: Red Sea | collected 2011-10-15 | depth 10 m | reverse complement strand
CTTTAACCTTAACTGCTTGGTAAGTAGTTTCAGGCAGGTTGTAAAAGCTGTACGCATAACGAGCTATCGTTGAACGGTTTTGCCAAACTGCTTTACCAGTAGTGTATACACCCCAGCCCAACAGACCTAATATAGTAAAACCTGTAATTGCGCACATTATACTTCTCCTCTGTTGTAATTAAATTTGATATCCCATCAATGATTTGTAAAGTCCAAAATAGCGACTGCTGCTATGTAAAAGGATCTTGTTTATTATTCTAACTAACCCTGCAAGCTATGATACAAACTTATCCTGCTGATGCACAAACTGTTTATGCGTATCGTTAGCTGTTAAATTGATAACTAAAATGTCCAAATCGTTTATCGTTGCCCAAAGAGAACTGTCATTTATCAAAAATAATTTATTCAACTAAAACTGCTGAAGCCCCAGAGGATAAGTTGGGGCTGAATGCTAAGCCCCTTTTATTAATTACATACTGACGAATGCGGAACCTTTAACGTCAGAAACCATCCTGACAGGAAGCGTTGATGCAGCTTGACCTCGAATTTCAGCAATTTTTGATAGAGCAGCTGTTCCAGTAGCTTCATCTTTGTACTTCGTTACAACACACATAGTTTTGTCCCCAGTCCGAATGAAATCGACTGAATTTGCGCCTACAGCCATAATCATGGGTCCGAATTTATCTTTAGCGATGGCTTCCATTTCATCTGTCCACTCATCAGCCTCCCAATGCGAAATTGTGTAATATGACATTTTTTTCTCCTCTCATAATGGCTGTAGCCAATCTGCAATTGCTAGTGCGTGTCAATTATTACGCTACGATAGATGCTCCTCCAGCTAATTTTGAATTGTTTGACTACTGAAATATAGCATACAGGAAAAAAATAGCTGAAGACATTCATTAAACGAGTTTGGAGTCAGCGGCAGTACTAGCAACCCATAAGAAGCTTTAGCTAAACTAGATAAGTGGAAATCCATAATGCATGAGCGCCTCAAGGAAAAATCCAAAAGACGCCCATGTCTCTAATCCAACCCGCTGAAGACCTTCAATGCGGTCTAGCCGCATATCCTGCCTAGGAGCGCCTTGCAGTGCCAGCTTGACCCGTTTGCTGCATCAGATGTCGGCTTGAACCGTTACTCTTCTCGCTCTCCCTTGCCGATACTTTCCTGGTTACGATCCAAGGATCTTCACCCTTCCAGCATCTGTTCTCCAACAGTTGTAACACGATTTTTCCTCCAAATGGTTTTCTTGAAGGAATTTCAGTGAGTTACTTTTGCTTAATGGTGCGGTCGAGAAGACTCGAACTTCCACTCTTTTTACAGAACAGCGACCTCAACGCTGCGCGTCTACCAATTCCGCCACGACCGCACACCGATGCGTTTATCTAAAATTATTCGAATTGTGAAGGTGTAAACTATTATTTAAGATGCTTAAGAGTTCTATTTTTAAAACAATTGAAAAATATAATTAATTAGAAAAGTTTAAATTTTGATAGCTTTATAAGTACTTATTTAAAGCCTAAGAATTGCAGGTACACAAAACATGGTGGAGTGGTTAAAAACTGAGGGATTGGTTGATTACAACATCGCGGTAAGTTTTATGGAGACGCGTGCTTCTGAGATTGCAGCTAACAAAAACAAAGAGTTAGTTTGGCTACTTGAACACCCTCCCCTTTATACCGCTGGTGCTTCAGCCAATGAAAACGACCTTTTGGATAAAGACAGCTTTCCTGTTTATCGTACAAGGCGCGGTGGTCAGTTTACTTATCACGGGCCAGGCCAAAGGGTTGCCTACATAATGCTGGATTTAAATAAACGGGGACGGGATGTTAGAGCTTTTGTGGAGTTTTTGGAGAAATGGATCATTGCAACACTTAAAGAATTTGATATTGAGGGAGAAATAAGATCTGATCGAGTCGGTGTCTGGGTTCGCCGAAAAGATAAAAAAAAGAGGAAAGATGGAGCATTTTTAGAAGATAAAATTGCTGCTATTGGCCTTAAGCTAAGAAAATGGGTATCATTTCATGGCATCTCAATCAATATAGACCCAGATTTGGAACATTTTTCGGGGATCATTCCGTGCGGAGAAGCAGACTTCGGTGTTACAAGTATTAATGAGTTGGGCGTCTCAGTAACTATGGATGACTTTGACCGAGCACTAAAAAATAACTTTTTTAAACTTTGTAAATAATCTCGCATGCGGCAATTACGAACATTGTGAATTACTCATAATTTGATTAAACAGAAGTAACTGATTCAAAAGGGACAAAGCAGAAAAGTTTTCTGCTGAATTTGAGGAGAATACCATGGCAGACGCAGCCATTCAAGGAGCCGAACATAACGACGATAGAGGGTTTTTTACTCGCTGGTTTATGTCAACGAACCACAAAGACATCGGTATACTGTATCTAGTAGTTTCCGCTTTTGTGGGTTTTATAGCTGTTGCTTTCACTGTTTATATGCGGCTGGAACTTATGAATCCTGGCGTTCAATATATGTGTTTAGAGGGCGCGCGATTAACTGCAGCTGCAGTAGGTGACTGTACACCGAATGGTCATTTGTGGAACGTATTGATTACCGGACACGGCATTCTTATGATGTTTTTTGTAGTTATCCCAGCCTTATTTGGTGGTTTTGGAAACTATTTTATGCCGTTACAAATCGGTTCTCCTGATATGGCGTTCCCACGAATGAACAACTTGTCATTTTGGCTGTATGTTACCGGTACATCACTGGCAATTTGTTCAGTTTTATCTCCAGGGGGTAACGGACAATTGGGTTCTGGTGTAGGATGGGTATTATATCCGCCGTTATCAGTAAACGAGAGTGGTATGTCTATGGATCTGGCCATATTCGCTGTCCACGTATCTGGAGCGTCTTCGATCCTTGGCGCTATAAACATGATAACCACATTCCTAAATATGCGCGCACCAGGAATGACTTTGTTTAAAGTTCCTCTATTTTCATGGTCAATTTTTGTAACTGCATGGCTCATCCTGCTTGCGCTACCCGTCCTCGCTGGAGCGATTACAATGCTTCTAACTGACAGAAATTTTGGAACCACATTCTTCGATCCTGCAGGCGGAGGTGATCCAATACTTTACCAGCATATTTTATGGTTCTTTGGACATCCTGAAGTTTACATCATAATTCTTCCGGGTTTTGGAATCATTAGTCACGTCATAGCTACATTTGCGAGAAAGCCAGTTTTTGGCTACCTTCCGATGGTATGGGCCATAATAGCAATCGGGGCATTGGGTTTCGTTGTATGGGCACACCATATGTACACGGTGGGAATGTCCTTGACGCAGCAGTCCTACTTTATGCTAGCTACAATGGTTATAGCCGTTCCTACAGGTGTTAAGGTTTTTTCTTGGATTGCTACGATGTGGGGTGGCTCTATAGAATTTAAAACGCCTATGCTATGGGCCTTTGGGTTTTTATTTCTCTTCACCGTGGGTGGTGTAACTGGAATTGTATTAGCCCAGGCCGGTGTCGACCGCGCATATCATGATACCTATTACGTTGTGGCACATTTTCACTACGTAATGTCACTCGGTGCTGTCTTTGCAATATTTGCAGGTATCTACTTTTACTTTTCAAAAATGACAGGGCGTGCTTACCCCGAATGGGCGGGTAAATTGCACTTTTGGATGATGTTTATTGGGTCTAATTTGACATTCTTCCCTCAGCATTTCTTAGGGCGCCAAGGTATGCCGAGAAGATACATCGACTATCCTGAAGCTTTTGCTTACTGGAACGTAATATCTTCATACGGTGCGTTTCTTGCTTTCGCTTCATTTCTATTCTTTTTCGGTATAATATTTTATTCATTGTTTTTCGGCGCTCGACAAAATGCTCCAAACCCATGGAATGAGTACGCCGATACGTTAGAATGGACTTTACCGTCCCCACCACCGGAGCATACTTTTGAAATTTTGCCTGAGCAAAAAGATTGGGATAAGTCGGAAGTTCACTAGGCTGCACCTTTGTCTCTTTTAGGAAATTGAGACAAAGGGCCTCTTAAGGGTCACCGCAGATAAAGATGCTACTTTTGTAATTATAAAATGCCATACGTTTGGAGTTGCAAAGAAGAGCCCGAGTATTGTTTGGAACTTTGGCCCCATAGCTCGCTTCCTAATAAAGGATTTGCTATATTCATAATAATTACATTTATAATGCTGAATTTCCCGTTATATGGCCTACTTGGCACCAAATATTTCTGGGTCATATTCACCTTCCTATTCGTTATGCTAGCTTCTGTTTGGTATGCATTAAGAAAAAATTATAAAGACCGCAGAATATTGGAAAAGTTAACGATCACATCAGAACTTTGCCGGCTCCTTAGACAAAACCCGACCGGTGAGCACCAAAGTTGGGAATGCAACAGATATTGGACTAAAGTTTCACTCCATGAGACTGGTGGGCCCGTACCGAATTATATCACCTTGTCCGGCGGTGGTCGTGTCGTTGAAATAGGATCTTTTTTATCAGAACCAGAAAGAAAAGACCTTTATTTGGAATTAATAAAGGTGATTAAGAAATTTAAGTATAATTAATTCGATAGTTTCCGTTTGACTATTGGCCCAACACTCCCAAAGTCCATTTGCCCTGTAAATCGTTCTTTTAGGCACGCCATTACGCGACCCATATCCCTTATAGAGGAAGCACCCTGCTCATCTATTACTTTGGTTACCTCTATCTCAATCTCGTCACTATTAAGTTGCCTAGGTAAAAAATACTCAATTACTTCTATTTCTGATAACTCTCGTTCGGATAAATCCAACCTGCCAGCTTCCTCATAGGTTTTAGCGCTTTCTTGGCGTTGACGGGTCATTTTCCCAAGAATCCCAAGAATCTCTGCGTCGTCAACCCCTTCTTCAACACCTTCCGCTCTAGCCGATATATCTCGATCTTTGATCGCGGCAGTTATCAACCGCAATGTAGACAATCGTAGTTGAGCCTTTTCCTTCATAGCTTCTTTCAGTGCGGAATTTATTTCATTTCGAAGCGACATAGTACCCTCCAGAAAAGGTAAAAAAGTTTTCTTTTTTCATTACATAATTTCATCAACATCCACATCAATAAATTAACATGAAACTAAACTCAAGCTTGACCATTACAGTGTCTGATAATACGCTCCCGCCGGTGATATGTTGGAGAATTTAAGGATGAAAGATTCCTATGGGACCAAACCTACTGCTTGCCTCGCCCTGTCTGATGGAACAGTTTTTTATGGTGAAGGCTTTGGATCAACTGGACGTAAAACCGCCGAGTTATGTTTTAATACATCTATGACTGGATATCAGGAAATTTTGACCGACCCTTCTTATGCCGGCCAAATTGTAACTTTTACTTTTCCACACATCGGAAACGTGGGGGTCAATCTAGAAGATAATGAGGCCAACATGCCATTCGCTTCCGGGATGGTAGTAAAATGGCGCCCAACTTTAGCTTCAAATTGGAGATCACAACAAAACTTAATTGAATGGTTAGAAAACAATGATCTCATTGCTATTGGTGGAATTGATACAAGAAGACTAACAAGGATAATAAGAAAGCAGGGAGCTCCCCATGTCGCGATAGAGCATAATAAAGATAGTGATTTTGATACTGATAGCCTTATAAATGATGCTCGAAACTTTGCGGGGCTTTCTGGCCTCGATCTTGCTAAGAAAGTTACCTCAGGCAAAACATATAATTGGAGCCAAGACCGCTGGAGATGGTCTCGCGGGTACAGTAACATTAAAAAAAGCAAAGCACGGGTTGTCGCCATAGACTTTGGAGTTAAAGAAAATATACTTCGGTGTTTAACAGCAATTAAATGTGAAGTAGTTGTTTTACCAGCCACTGCAACCGCTGAAGAAGTTCTAGCTCACGATCCTGATGGTGTATTTTTATCTAACGGCCCTGGGGATCCAGAAGCGACCGGTAAGTATGCTATCAATATGATTAAAGAATTATTAAAGCTTCCGGAGTTACCAATATTTGGTATTTGCCTTGGACATCAAATGCTCGCGTTGGCTTTGGGCGCCAAAACAATTAAGATGAACCACGGTCATCATGGTGCTAACCATCCCGTTAAAGATCTTACAAGTGGTAAGGTTGAAATAACAGCAATGAACCATGGTTTTGCCGTAGATTCACAATCTTTACCAAATAACGTAAAGGAAACTCATGTTTCTCTTTTTGACGGATCAAATTGTGGGATTAAACTAGTTGGCAGACCAGTTTACTCAGTTCAGCACCACCCAGAGGCAAGCCCAGGCCCTATGGATAGTTTCTACCTATTTGAAAGATTTTCTGCAGATATTGATGAGAAAAAAACACTGGCTGTGTAATAATTTTTAATTTCTAGCTCGTTTTACTCATCTCGGAGCTCTTGCTTCAATCTAGTGACGTAGGCCACAGATATATGATCCCTTAAACAATTATATGCATCTTGAGCTTTGCCGGCAATTATTGCGTCAACAATGGCTTGGTGTTCAGCCATAGCAATCTCCCCACGGCCATCAACGGCCAAAGACGTAGTTGCCATTAATGCCATAGACCTGTGAACCAAATCTAATTGCTGTACCAGGTAACGATTATGAGAAGCCAGATGAATTTGCTTATGAAATCTACGGTTTGCTCTTGCAAGTGCGGTTGGATCTCCCATTAACGTTCGATCGTTATCAACCATATCTTGAAGAACCCTTTTCTCCTCATCCGTGGCGTGTTTAGCTGCTAATTTCGCAGCCAAACCTTCTAATTCAGCACGAACAACATATAACTCTGCCATTTGGTTATGATCTAGCGATGAAACAATTAAACTGCGCCCATCTCTTTCCAAAAGAGATTGCGTTTCTAATTTTTGTAGTGCCTCTCTAATGGGCGTCCTAGATACCCCAAATTTATCAGCTAAATCAATTTCAACCAAACGATCGCCGGGTTTGAATACTCCGGTATCAATCGACTCTAGAATTAAAGCGTAAGCATCTTTATTTGTGTGTTTGTACATCTAAAATAGCAACTTGATATTTATCTATACACTTAAGTAGACTTTAAAAGCTAAGTACAATCATCTAAAATAGCAACTAGAAAATAGATAACCGTGATCATTAAAGCACAAACCGTTTCTTAAATCGCAGTCTGTTTATTATTCAAATAAATTGTAACAATTCGATCATTATGCGTCTAGTTTATCGAAAATATGAAGTAGTGTGGAACGACCATAAAGAATATAACAAGGCTGCAAAACTTTGCCTTGGCTAATCTCTAATGTAATCGTCAAAATACAGGAGCATGCCCAACGTTAAAGCAAATTTACAAGTTTTTTTACTCATAAAGCACCATAGCTAAACCCTTAAATTCTATTATAAAGTATTAAATGTCATGTTAAGAAGGGGTAGTGACAAATTATCATATTTTACCTAAAAATATCTTTGACTATTACATCGACAAAATGCACTCAAGAGTGAGAATTTAAAAAATATTTGGTAGATTCTCTCATTCAAAAAATAAAGTACAATAAATCGAGCAAAATACTCTTCAAACGTTCTATGAGGTTGATGATTGAGAAATAGAAATATAGATATCTTCATATCTGGCGCTGGACCCGCCGGTTTGCTAACCTCCTTATCCTTTGCATCTCTTGGCTACTCTGTTTTTTGTGTCGACCCCAAAAAGCCAGTAACACGATCAAACGACGATGGTGCAGATCTCCGAACAACTGCATTCTTGCAGCCCGCAAAAACTTTCATGGCCTCATTAGGTTTATGGGAAAAACTAGAGCCTTTCGCTGAACCAATGGAAATTATGCGTATTATTGATTCAGCAGGTGACAATTGGCCTCCAGTAGAAACAACAGCAAAAGACTTTTTAGCTTCAGAGATTTCTGACCTACCTTTTGGTTGGAATATACCCAATTGGCTGCTGCGACGAACTCTGCTTGAAAATGCCATGGAATATAGCAATCTTGAGTTAAAATTTGGCTTAACTACGTCATCAATTATACGACGTGACGACGCAGCATTTGTATATCTTAACGACGGAAGTCAAATAAAATCCAAATTAATTATTGGTGCAGATGGAAGAGACTCTCTGGTTCGGGACAAATCACAAATTACAATTTCAAAAAGAGAGTTTTCCCAAAAAGCCTTAACTTTCATTGTCACTCATGAGAAACCCCATAAAAATGCTTCAATAGAAATACATCGATCGGGAGGCCCATTTACTTTTGTACCGCTGGCAGACTTTGAAGGAAAACCTTGCTCTTCCGTAGTATGGATGGAAAGCAATAAAAATGCTAACCGACTTTTGACACTTAAACCTAAGGAATTTGAGGGCGAGGTAAATAATCGCTCGTGTATGCACTTGGGAAAACTCAGAGTAATAAGTGCGATCTCTGATTGGCCAATCATTTCGCAACTAGCAAAGCAACTAACAGCTAAAAGAACAGCCTTAGTAGCGGAGGCAGCCCATGTTTTACCACCTATCGGTGCTCAAGGATTAAATATGAGCCTAGCCGATATAAAATCATTACATGATTTGGCCAAAGGTCCTTCTAGACTTACTAACGTCAATGAAATTTTGTCGAAATATGAACAGTCACGAAATTTCGATATCAAAACACGAGTTTTGGGAATAAACGCATTAAATGAAGTATCCAAAAGCTCGATATACGTCGCTCAAAAATCTCGGGCGCTAGGGATAAATTTCTTACACTCATCTCCGAAAATACGTCAAAGACTTATGCAATTAGGGCTCGGCATCAATGAACCAAATTGATAACAAAATCTATAGAACTTGATCTATCACACGACGCAAACGATCAACAGTCCCACTGACATCATAAAGTTTATCGAGTCCAAACAAACCTAATCTAAAGGTCATAAAATTTTGTGGTTCATCGCAGGCTAATGGAACGCCCGCGGCGATTTGCATACCCAAATTTGTAAATTTCGACCCATTTTGTATAGAAGGATCTTGTGTATAGCTTACAACTACACCGGGAGCACCAAAACCCTCAGGCGCTACGGAATTTACACCTTTATCTTTAAGCACACCTCTTACTTTGTTTCCTAAATCCCACTGTGCATCGTATAATCTATCGAAACCATACTCTTTTGTTTCTAGCATAGTGTCTCTAAAAGCTCTCAACGCATCCGTCGGCATCGTAGTGTGGTAAGCATGACCACCACTCTCATAGGCTTGCATTATCGAGTGTCACTTCTTCAAATCGATCGCAAAGCTGTCTGAGGTAGATGTTTCCATGCGTTCAATCGCTAAGTCTGATAGCATAACTAAACCTGCGGAAGGTGATGCAGACCAACCTTTTTGTGGGGCAGAAATTAGAACATCCACGCCTAGCTCGTTCATATCTATCCAAGCGCAACCTGATGCAATACAGTCGAGAACCATTATCGCTCCAACTTCATGGGCTGCTTCTGCCATTTTCTTAATATAACTATCGGGTAAAATTATTCCAGCTGACGTCTCTACATGCGGGGCGAAGACGATGTCAGGGGAATAAGACCTTATCTTTGAAACCAATTCATCTATTGGAACTGGATGAAAGGGTGCCTGCTCAGAATTTTTCTCTCTCCTCGCTTTCATAACCTCCACCGACTGAGCAAGGCCATTGCTTTCGAAGATCTGGCTCCAGCGATATGAAAACCACCCGTTTCTGGCGACTAAAACTTTTGCATCGTGACCAAATTGGCGTGCTACTGCTTCCATTCCAAAAGTACCACCGCCAGGAACAATGACAACAGCATCAGAGCTATAAACTTCCTTAAGCATACCTGAAATATCATTCATAACTTGCTGAAATGAGGATGACATATGATTAAGCGATCTGTCCGTGAAAACTACGGAAAATTCTTCCAAACCATTTGGATCAATATTATCAAGTAACGCACCCATTTTTGTCCCCTGTAAAATCTCTAATATTTATAATAAAACAACTGTATTCAAAATCAATCAGTTGAGAATAAAATTTCTTAAATTTTACTTTTCAACGCAAAAATTAATCACACCGGACCCTGCCGTTTCTCTTCACTCAGCAGAACATTTGCTTCAATTTCACCAGCGCCAGGAAGTGTCATAATCCTACGTCTTAAAATTCGCTCAAAATCTGTAATATCTCGCGCTATAATTCTTATTCTGTAATCATAAACTCCTAAAACATGTTCAACAGTTTGCACCTCCGGTATGGCTGTAACTGCTCGTTCGAAATCTTCTAACCGAATTTGGCCTTTTCTGGCTAATTTTATGCCCAAAAAGACAGTGACACTAAAACCTACTTTTTCGCTATCCAAAACTAAACGGCTACCAGAAATAATCCCCTCATTGTAGAAACGTTTGATACGGCGCCAGATTGCTGGTTGTGATAAACCGACTTGATCCACAAAAGAGCCTGCTGACCTACTACAATCTCTTTGAAGTTCCTTGAGGAGCTGCAAATCTATTTCATCAAGTTCCGTCAAATCGGTAAAACCTCTTTATTATGAACGCGAGCGATGTGCATCAACGGCTCAATTTCCAATAGATGAGGTAAACGAAGAATTCTTTCTCTATAAACTTTTTGGTAATCATCCATATCTCTTGCAATTAAAAGTAACCTGACATCCACCTTGCCAAGAAACGTTTGAATTTCAATTACCTCTTCAATCTTGCGAGCCTCAGTCATAAAATCATCGAAAGCAAAGTGATGAGTTTTATCTAATGTTATGCGTAAGGATACTTCAACTTTATAACCTAATATTTGCCAGTTGATTATAGCCTCCTTTGCAATAATTTGACCATTTTGTCTTAATCGAGCCAATCGTCGAGACAAGACTGCCGGCGTTGTGCCGGCTTTTGACGCAAGCTGCGCCATCTGAGTATCCGGGTCTGATTGGTAAATTCTCAAAATTCGAGCGTCTATGTCTTTCAGCATAACTTTTGCATTTTTCTCTATAATCTCTTATTAAAATATTTGAATTAAGATAACAAATTACAAAAAAGAAAACAATATTCAGGTTTAAATGTATATCTAATAATTGAATTATACTTTGTGAGGAAATTATGAGAGTTTATTACGATAGAGATTGTGACGTTAATTTAATTAAGGAAAAGAAAGTAGCCATTTTGGGATATGGTTCTCAAGGGCATGCTCATGCTTTGAATTTAAGAGACAGTGGAGCCAAAAATTTAGTAGTCGCTCTGCGTGAGGGCTCACCGTCCGCAAAAAAAGCACAAGGTGAGGGTCTTGAGGTGATGGAAATAGCCGAGGCTGCTGCTTGGTGTGATTTACTTATGTTTACCATGCCAGATGAGTTGCAAGCTCAAACTTACAAACTTTACGTGCACGACAATATAAAAGAAGGCGCTGCAATAGCCTTTGCGCATGGGTTAAACGTTCATTTTGGCTTAATAGAACCCAAAGATGGCGTGGACGTCATTATGATGGCGCCTAAGGGGCCAGGGCATACCGTTAGAGGAGAATATACCAAGGGAGGAGGCGTACCATGTCTTGTTGCTGTAGATAATGACGCCAGTGGAAAAGCCTTAGAGATTGGCCTTTCTTATTGCTCTGCCATTGGAGGCGGGCGATCAGGAATAATTGAAACAAATTTTCGCGAAGAATGTGAAACCGATCTATTTGGAGAACAAGCGGTTTTATGTGGTGGCTTGGTAGAATTAATCAGAATGGGTTTTGAAACTTTGGTGGAGGCCGGATATGCACCAGAGATGGCTTATTTCGAGTGTCTTCATGAAGTAAAATTAATCGTCGACCTAATTTATGAAGGTGGAATTGCCAATATGAATTATTCAATATCTAACACCGCAGAATATGGTGAGTATGTTTCTGGACCACGAATACTGCCATATGATGAAACAAAAGCGAAGATGAAAGCTGTGTTGAAAGACATTCAAACTGGAAAATTTGTAAGAGACTTCATGCAAGAAAATGCAGTTGGGCAGCCTTATTTTAAGGGAACACGGCGGTTAAATGATGATCACGAAATAGAAAAAGTCGGTGAAAAGTTGAGAGGTATGATGCCATGGATCTCAGCAGGAAAAATGGTTGATAAAGATCGAAATTAAGGTTGATTAATAAAAGGCAGCTAAAGAATAATTGCTGCCTTTTATCTATTATGAGATCAAACCGAGCGTTATCGTTTTATAGCGATAGTTAAATGGAAAATAACATAACTAAAATAAGCTGGCTCTTATTGACACTTCTTGGGTTAATATGGGGTAGCACATTCATGATTATAGAATTGGCTTTAGATGGCATCACTCCATTTTGGCTTGCAGCAGCCCGGATATCGATAGCAGCTGTGATTACAAATATCATCTGGCTTTTCTCATCTCGGCAACTATTCCTAACTCAGTCAAAAGACTGGCCCACTCTTATATTTTCGGGTGTTTTTGCGACCGCCGCTCCATTTATTGCCCTGAGCTGGGGTCAGCAATATGTAACCTCCGCTTTTGCAGGTATTTCAATGGCTTCTGTTGCATTATTAATCTTACCACTTTCATATTTTTTTGTAGTGAGTGAAAAAATTACAACTTTCACAGTCTTAGGAATGTTCTTTGGTTTCTTTGGGGTAGTTATCCTTTTGGGACCTGAAGTTTTTTTAACTTCAAAAGAAACAAAAGAAACTTACGGTAGGCTCGCTTGTTTATTTGCGACCTTTTGCTACGCAACTAGCGCCGTACTCACTAAGCGCTTACCCGCAATAGATCCAATTGGACTGGCGGCAGTTTCTTTGACCTCCGGTGCAATGTTCGTCATACCATCTGCATGGTTGATAGAGGGCGCTCCACCATCAGTATCCAAGCAAACACTAATTTACTTGCTTATTTTGGGTCTTTTCCCAACAGCGGCAGCAACTTTTTTAAGGATTATAATAATTCGAACTGCCGGCCCTGTATTTATGACACTTACAAATTTTCAGGTCCCACTTTGGTCTGTATTTTTTAGCATTATATTGCTCAACGAGCCGTTTAAAATTTCAATGATCATTGCGTTAGCGCTGATATTGACTGGACTTGCGATAAGTCAAATGTCAGAAATAAAAAAGGTTATAAAAGTAAATAGTTTATAATTCTTTAATTGCTGTGACTACCGGCGACATTGTAGCATCTATAACTGCGGCATCTTCAGCCTCAACCATTATTCTTATTAGTTTTTCCGTTCCCGATTTTCTCACCAATAAACGACCAAATCCTGAAATCTTTTTTTCGGTTTCTGAAATTATTTTCTTGATAGATGGGTGATCTAAGGGATTCTTATCACCCGCATAAGTTATATTTTCTGTTTTCTGCGGGGTGAGATCAAATGGGCGCCCGACCACACTAGCCATCTCACCAGTCCGAACCATTTCTGCTAGAAATTGCAATCCTGCCATTAGCCCGTCACCGGTAGTAGAGTAGTCCATCATAACAACGTGTCCTGACTTTTCTCCTCCCAAATTAAAACCATTTAGCCTCATGCGCTCTACCACATATCTGTCTCCAACAGAAGTTCGCACCAGTTTTATTCCCTCTTGATTCAGAAAAGCCTCTAACCCCATATTCGACATAACTGTCGATACCAAAGTATTTTCCACCAAATTACCGTTCTTGAACCACCGAGAGCCGATCATGCCCAAAAACTGATCCCCATCAATGGGTATCCCGTACTCATCAATTATTAATACACGGTCTGCATCTCCATCCAAACAAATTGCCACATCAGCGCCATGAGCAACAACTGTTTCAGCTGCTACTGTTGGATTAGTTGAACCACAATCTAGATTAATATTTCTGCCGTCCGGTGAAACACCAACGGGTATGACTTCCGCGCCGAGTTCCCATAAAACTTCTGGCGCCGCTTTATACCCAGCCCCATTAGCGCAATCTATTACCACTTTTAGACCGTCTAATCTCATTTGATTTGGAAAACTAGATTTGACTCTTTCTATATATCTGTACCGGCCATCATCAATTCGCTTTGCTCTTCCAATATCCTCCGGGGGTACACAACCTATTCCTTTGGAAACTAACGCCTCAATTTCAAGTTCCGAGCTGTCTGACAATTTATAACCATCAGGACCGAAGAATTTTATACCGTTATCACTATGTTCATTATGGCTGGCAGATATCATAATGCCCAAATCAGCTCTCATAGAATTTGTTAAAAGCCCTACCGCAGGTGTGGGAACTGGGCCGAGTAGCAAAACATTCATGCCAGACGAGGTCAAACCAGCTGTTAACGCATTTTCAAACATATAGCCAGACAGGCGTGTATCTTTACCAATAACAACACGATGAGATTTTTTATTTGCTCGCCGAAAGTATGACCCAGCTGCTGCTCCAAGTTTCAGACAAAAGTCTGCAGTCATGGGATAGGAATTAGCCCTACCACGAACGCCATCTGTACCAAAAAATTTACGAGACATTGACTCTCCTAGTTACTCTGAGTGTATACTATGCCATAGTTTCATAGCCTGAACAGTCTCTTTTACATCGTGTACCCTGAAAATTTGCACACCCTGGGACCTAGCAAACAATGCAACAGATACCGAGCCTGACAATCTGTCTTCATTTTCTTCAAGCTCAGCAATAGTTTTTATAAACTTTTTCCTCGAAACACCAATAAGTATTGGCACACCCAATCCATGGAACAAACTTATCCGTCGCAATAAATCGACATTGTGCTTTAGGGTTTTTCCAAACCCTATACCTGGATCAACTATTATATTTTTTCTTTGCATGCCTAATTTTAAAAGCTTTTCAATTTGCTCACTTAGAAAATCATAAATATCCAAACATACATCTTGATATGTTGGCTTATCTTGCATTGTTTCTGGAAGACCTTGTGAGTGCATAATACATACCGGAATATTTTGCTTTATGCAGAGGTCACTCATTTTAGAATCAAATGTTAATCCAGAAACATCATTTACGAGTGCTGCACCATTGGATACAGCCAATCCTGCGACCTCAGATTTTCGAGTATCTACCGAAATTGGCACTGAAATTTTTTTTGCCATCTTATCTATGATCGGTATTACCCTCAATATTTCCTCTGAAATTGCCACCTCAACAGCACCGGGCCGAGTACTTTCCCCACCTATATCAATTATATCCGCTCCATCGGAAATCATAGATTTTAAATGCTCTTCGGCTGTTGCAATAGATGAGTACTTTCCACCATCGGAAAAGCTGTCTGGCGTCACATTTAATATACCCATAACCCTAGGAACATCAAAAGAAAGTCCACAAATATTCACTCTCTCGTAAGTAATATTCTGCAAGATATTATCAGGAATATTTTTCGCCGAAACTATCTGAGGCTCTGTATTTCTTGCTAGCTTTTCCGCATGGGTAAACCAAAAATGCGTACCTCGCATGACACGTGCATCATCTGGAATAGAAATATCAGTGTTGAGTATGGGACGAAAATATTCTGTCATTTTTAATGTCTATTACATCTATTCAGAAAATATTTTCTTTCAACGGCAATATAACGGCGAGCCTATTTTTATTATTGAGAATAGGCTCCACCCCGATAACACTTAACTTCTCTCCATTAAGGTAGTTCATAAGCCAATAAGCCAACTGATAAGCATGATCAGCATCGACGTCAGGAGGCTCATTAGCATCCAGAATTATTTTTGACGGAGCCCAAACTGAAATTTGGCCCTGTTTTATTGCGTAATCCAATTCAGTTTTTGTTGAAACTACGACACATTTTGAATTTTTACCTGCCAGTATCCATGCATTCTGCTCGATTGATAGTAAATCCAGCCTTCGAAGAATTGCAGGTTTTTGATTTTTTGCCTCAAACGATGTTTCAGGAACGCCAACACATAGAACAACTGGTTGTGTTTTTGCGGAAAGCTGATTTATCCACGCATCCAAGTAAATCGAATTAATGGCCACATTACTAAGATATATGACATGAGGTCTAATTGATATCTCATCTCCGGTTGCAGCAGGCCGGGTAGTAGAATTGTAATCCTTTTCGGTCCGTACAATTTCCACTCCTAAAGCTCCTGGACCTCTATCAAGCTTTTCAATTCTAACAAAAACTCGATGAGCTTGGGGCTCATTTAGCAATCTATCGGCAATACGTTCAGCTAGTGTTTCAAGAAGGTTTACTCGCTCGGCAAAGACTTCATCTGAAATAGCCTCAGTAACCTTATCATAAGATAATATTTTATCTACATCATCGTCTATCACTTGATGGACTGGTTTTACCTCAACAACAACGTTGAAACAAATTCTCTGAGTAGTTCCACGCTCTGATTGGAATGCACCGATTTCAACCTCTACTATATGATCACGAAGTGAAATTCTGTCTAGTTCAACATCAGAAAAATTGCTTCTGGACCTTTCAACTGGATGACTGAAAGCCAACTTAATTTCATTCGTCATTATTTAATCCTTTGCTCTGCTTAAGCTTGGCACAAATATCACCTGCAGACCATGATTAGTTTAGGAAATGTCAAACTATTATCTAAATTTTATGTAATTTAACTAATTAACTAATGCGTTATCAGAATAAAATTTATGATCACCGATTATACCAGTTCTTACTAGCTTCTTAGCCCAACTAGGATTGACTGATTTGGCATGATAATAAAGAGCTCCATTTGTGAGATTAATTTTTACATCCCATAAAGTCATGCTAGCTATTTTACCCGCTCTCGCATAACTTGCTTTATCGTCGATACTCTCTAGCAATCCATCACACATGTAAGTAAACTGGCATTTATAACGGCTTTTTTTTGTTCCTTGATTAACTACGCCGCAAACAGTATCCGGAAATTTACTACTATTAGCCCTATTAACTATAACTTCAGCAACGGCAAATTGTCCAACCACCGATTCACCTCTTGCTTCAAAATAAAGAGCATCCGCCAGACACTTCCACTCTGTACCACCTTGAGAACTTGGTAGTCCATCAATATAACTTTGATCGACAATATTCTCAACACGTCTTATGGAAGGGTCTACTAACATATCCATTACGAATACTGGCAAGCTTTCATGATGACTTTTTTGAATTTCAATTAGCGTATTCAGGCTGTTCCCATTCACTAAAGAAAAAAATGAAATTGAAGGGAAAATCACGGCTATTGCAATTATTTTTTTATAATTTGCGTATACCATTTAACCGACCGATTTTATTATTACTCAGGTTCTGGACCTAACTAATTTGAGTTGAAATGGCAACCTGCGCGGCTGCAAGTTTTGCTACCGGAACACGATATGGTGAACAAGAAACATAATGGAAGCCTAATTGATGAGAGAAAGCTATTGATTCTGGATTACCTCCGTGCTCACCACAGATTGAAAGAGTGATATTAGGCTTGATAGATCTTGCTCTATCTGCACCCAATTTTACAAGCTCTCCAACACCCTCAGGGTCTAAGATATGAAAGGGATCCTCTTGAAAAACACCCTGTTGAACGTATTGAGACATAAACTTTCCCGCATCATCTCTCGAAAGGCCATAAGCCATTTGTGTTAAGTCGTTTGTTCCAAAGCTCAAGAACTCTGAGTTCATAGCAATATCACTTGCTCTTAGAGCTGCACGTGGGGTTTCCACCATCACACCCAGTTTATAATTTACCTCTGCAGATGTTTCTAATCCTACTTGCGATGCTACGGAGGCAACTCTTTTCTTAACTAGTTCTACTTCGCGTTTAGCACTTACAAGTGGGATCATTATTTCCGGAACCACTGAAATACCTTCCTTACTCACTTGAACTATAGCCTCAAAAATTGCCCTGGCCTGCATTTCGTAGATTTCTGGCACTGTAACGCCTAAGCGTACCCCCCGCATACCTAGCATTGGATTGTATTCACCCATTGTTTCGACTCTTCTTACGACGTCTGATAGCGGTAAACCCAAAGCTTCTGCCAAATCATGCATACCTTCTCTGTCGGAGGGAAGAAATTCATGAAGTGGCGGATCGAAAAGCCTTATACACACAGGTAAATCCTTCATGATTTCAAATAATTCAATAAAATCTTTACGTTGCATGGGCAACAATCTTTCCAAGACCAACCGCCGATCCTCGGCAGATTTCGAAAAGATCATTTCCCGCATCACATTAAAACGATCACTTTCAAAAAACATGTGCTCTGTTCTGCAAAGGCCAATCCCCTGAGCATTAAATTTCCTCGCAGTTAAAGCATCTTGAGGAGTATCAGCATTAGCGCGAACTGTCATGTCTGAAACTTCATCAGTCCACTCAAGAAGTGTTTGAAAAGCATCATCTAAGGCCGCCTCAACCATTTTAGGAGAACCAAACAATATGTCACCGCTTGTTCCGTCAATAGTTATTTCATCGCCTTCTTTTAATTGACGGCCATTACTGCAAATTAGACTTTTCCTCTTAACTTGAAATCGAATATCCTTTACGCCTACCACACACGGCAAACCTATACCTCTTCCAATTACTGCTGCATGACTGGTTATTCCACCTCGCTCTGTGACAACCCCAACCGATGCGTGCATTCCCCTCACGTCCTCTGGCGAGGTTTCTCTACGAACCAGGATACAGTCAATCCCCCTAGATGCATGTGACTGGGCAGCTTCGGCTGAAAAAACGATCTTGCCAGTTGCAGCACCCGGACTCGCCGCAACTCCACTCCCCAAGACATCACGTTCAGCTTCAGGATCAATTTGCCTATGCAGTAATTCACTTATCGCTCTCGGCTCAACTCTCATAATAGCTTCATTGCGTGAAATGATGCCATCTTCAGCTAGTGTTACAGCGACCCTCACAGCCGCCTGTGAGCGCCTAGGAGTTTTAATTCCATCTAAAATGTGTAAAACACCATTTTGGATGCTGAACTCAATTTGCATTTCCTCACGCAATTTCACGCGCATAATGGAAGCAAATTCAACTAATTGCCTAAAAATTTCTTCATTATTATCTTCCAGTGACCAACCTCTATTATCCTTAGTTAAATAGAGAGCGCCTTCACTGGATTTCTCTGGCCGTAGTTGCGATTGTTCCTTATACCGACCCTTAATTTTTGGCTTCCCATCATTTTCATCAATAAGCTGCAAAGTCCCAGTGCCACACTCTCCTTCTCCTAAGCCGAATGCCATCACTTGGATAACCAAACCTAAACCGGCATCTAATGGTGCCCCTTTTGCCTGTCTTAACAACCTCGCGGTGGTACTTTCCCAAGTGCGCGCCATTGACCTAAGAATTTCCGAAAGCTGTGTAGCAATATCCTGTGGGAATTCATGCTCCGTTTCACTTTCATATATCTCTAATACCTTAGCCAATGCTGCACTATTTTGAGTTTCAACTGGATTAAAAATGTCTGGGTCTAAACGAGCCACATGAAGCGAATAGGCCTGTACGAAATTAATATAGATTGATGATGCAGCATCTGCCCCAAGCTTTTGTTTCAGCTCTTTATAACGCAAATTATTCATACCAATGTTCATGATAGCACTTGGACCACCCCAGTCTGGACTTTCTGATGATGGACGAACACAAAGCAGATCATTTTTATTAAAATTATTTAAGATTTCTGGAAGGTCCCCAAAATTCCCTGCAGCAATTGAGTGGACGCCAGCAAATGAAATTGCAACTGTTTTAGGTACCGGCAGCTCTAATCTGAGTAATCTTTGAAGACACTTTGCTCTACCGCCATGTGTTGCTGTTGCTATTCTGGCTGATGGTGTAATTAGCTCGTAATCCAACTCAACTTGTCCCATTGCATTTCCTACTTATTTATTGGTACGGCGTTAAATTAAGTAATCATTATTATGCAAGCATTGCACTAAAAATCTTACCTATGAATTAATATTCTACTAACCAGATTGACCTTCGATTTTGCTAAGATCGGCTACTAAATTGCAAGTGGCCCTAATTTGGCCGAGTAAATTAAGCCTGTTCCGCCTTACAATGTCATTCTCAGAATTAACCTGAACACATTCAAAAAAATCATCTATCGGCTGCCTAAGATCTGTAACGGCTAAAATAGCTTTTTGAAAGGCTTCTTCAAAAACTGCCTGTTCAACAACTGAGTGCTGTTCCTTCAAGGCATTAAATAATTCCTTTTCAGGATCAACTTCCATATATTTTATATCGGCTCCAAAAGAATATTCTACACCGTCTTTTTGCTCTGCTTTTGCCAAAATATTATTTGCTCGTTTAAATCCTTGGAAAAAGTCCTCGGCTTCATCACTACTTAAAAGGTTTGCAAGTGCATTAATTCGCTTTTTAACCAGCTTAAGATTTCCAACTTTTCCAACTGCTAAACATGCATCGACTACATCATAACGGATATTTTTATCCCGAAGATAAATCTTAAACCTATCACGAATAAAATTCATAACATCAGATACTGCATGTGGATGATTACCAAATTTAGATAAATGTTCGAAATGAGCATTGAGCACTTCGACTAAATCGAGTTCCACATCATTTTCAAGGATTATTCTTATGACTCCAAGTGCAGCTCGTCTAAGTGCAAATGGATCCTTTGAACTAGTAGGCTTTTCATCAATAGTCCAAAAGCCAAGTAATGTATCTAATTTATCAGCGAGAGAAACCGCGACGGATATTGAAGCCGTCGGCACAGGGTCATTTGGCCCCTTAGGAGCATAGTGTTCTTCGCATACTTTAGCTACATCTTCAGAATATCCTGCGCGTAAAGCGTAATATCTGCCCATAACACCCTGAAGCTCTGGAAATTCATAGACCATTTCAGACGCTAAATCACACTTGCAGATATTTGCGCTCGTTACAGCGTCTTCTATGTCGCACAAGAGTTGCTTGGCCAATATCTTTGTTAGAGTAGAAACACGCGTTACCTTATCAGCCTGACTTCCCAGTTTATTGTGAAATGTTACATCATCGAGCTTTCCTAGCCACGCATCAAGACCGTCTTTTTGAATTAAACGGATGTCATTCTCCCAAAAGAATTTTGCATCGGATAATCTAGCATAAAGAACCTTTTGATTTCCCTTTAAAATTGTTTCGCCATTGTCTGCAGCTTCAATATTAGCAACTGTAATAAATCTTTCAATTTTACCAGTTTTCGAATTTTTTAACGAAAAAAACTTCTGATGTTCTTTCATAGACGCTTGGAGCACTTCAGCCGGCAGATCAGAGAATGCATTATCTACTTCGCCCAACAGTGTGACAGGCCATTCAACCAAACCTGAAACTTCTTCTAATAAAGCATCATCATGGATTAAATCTAATCCATGAGCAAACGCCAAGTTATTTGCGTCGTTTAGAATTATCTCAGCTCGTTCCTTATGATCTAGGATTACATAAGCATCTCTTAACTTTCTTTTATAATCTTCAAAGTCTTTAACTTTAAAATAGTCAGGAGCCATGAATCTATGGCCGGCACTACGTACGTCTGAATGTATTCCATCTATCTGCAACTCAATTAACTGATGCTCATCATCCCTTATAAAAATGCACAGTATTCCTTGTAGAGGTCTAACCCATTTTAGTGATGATGCACCCCATCGCATAGACTTCGGCCAAGGGAATGTCCTTATTGTTTTTTCTAAAGCTTCAGCAATAATTTTTGTACATATCCTTCCAGGCTTTTCTATCGATGCAAAATATTTGTCAACATTGCCATCTCTTTTTACTTCTAACTGATCTAAATTCAAATCAACGCTTCTAAGAAAGCCATCCACAGCCTGCTGAGGCGCATCTATTCTAGGCCCTTTACGCTCTTCACTAATATCAGGAGCTTTTTCGGGCAAACCACTCATAAATAGTGTAAGTCGTCTTGGAGTGGAATAGGCAGTTGCTGCGATTTCAGAAACACCTTGATCAGCAAGAAAACTTAGCATGTTCTTCTTTAACTCATTTGCAGCAAATTCCTGCATTCTTGCTGGGATTTCTTCTGAAAGCAGCTCAATCAACAAATCTGGCATGATTAATCTCTCTTAGGGCATTCGTTTGAAACTGGAGAACCATCGTACAACTTATCTCCACAATCATTTATTTCATGCCAAATGTAACCTTTTCCGTTGTCTAAAATTGCCACAACTCTATCAACTCCATACATAATATTTTTCTTTGACAAAAAAACCTCACCTTTTGCGCCATCTGCAAGGGAAAAACCCAAATCCTTTGCATTAAAGCACTCAAACCAATAGGGAGCAATTTTAGGTTCTGCACCTTCATATACCAAAAATCTATTGCGCAGATCATTCAGGTCTTCCGAAGTTTCAAAACAAGCACGGTATCGAATGGGAGAACTTTCAGAAGTAATTGCATGAAAATTCGAATAATCAATAACCTCTGGAAGCTCAGTTTTCTTTTCCACTATTGCCACGTCCGTTGTCCCATTTGGAATAACTTCTTCATAGAAGCTAAAAATTTGCAAATAATACAGGGCGGCGCCTGCTAAAAGTGCAGGTAAAACCAGAAAAGCCACTATTACTTTTCCGTTCAATTTTTTTGTCCTCCTGCCGCTGTTTGCACAAATGCATCTGCACATTTCTTTGTTAAATTTCTAACCCGGGATATATATGCCTGTCTTTCTGTAACCGATATAACACCACGCGCGTCTAATAGATTAAAAAAATGGCTCGCCTTTATGCACAGATCGTAAGCAGGATGAACCATAATTATTTTTTTTCCAGTCTTTGGATCCAATTCTTTGTGAGTTAAAATACGTTCACATTCTTTTTCAGCATCCTCAAAGTTTTTTAAAAGTATATCAGTATTTGCTGCATCAAAGTTCCATCTTGCATATTCCTGCTCAGTTTGCAGAAAAACATCTCCATACTTCAATGGCACGAGCGCTTCTGGCGAATTGAATGGCATTTCCATAACGTGGTTTACTCCCAAGACATACATCGCAAGCCGCTCCAGTCCATAGGTCAGTTCACCCGAGACGGGTTTGCAATCATGGCCGCCGACCTGCTGAAAATAGGTAAATTGGCTTACTTCCATACCGTCGCACCATACTTCCCATCCAAGCCCCCATGCGCCCAGCGTCGGGCTTTCCCAATCATCTTCTACAAACCTGACATCGTGAACACTCATCGACAACCCAATCGCTTCAAGGGACCCCAAATATAGTTCTTGGAAATCCTCAGGACTGGGTTTCATGATTACCTGAAATTGATAATAATGTTGCAGTCGATTAGGATTTTCGCCATATCTGCCGTCGCTTGGTCTTCTAGACGGCTGGACATAAGCAGCAGCCCAATGATTTTCGCCAAGTGATCTCAGCGTAGTAGCGGGATGGAACGTCCCAGCACCGACCTCCATATCGTAGGGCTGAAGAATTGCACAACCATTGTCTGACCAGTAGTTTTGCAACCTCAAAACAATTTCTTGGAACGATTTAGGTTTTGCAACATTCATAATTTTTACCTTGTAATTCCATATACCTGCTTGCGACCTACTTATGCAATGCTATTACTAGGGTCAATCGGCAACAGTTTATTGATTTTAAATGATTTCAAAAATTTTTCATTGTAAATATTTTACAGGGCGATCACTGGACAACACCAAATCACTTAGGGTCGGGAATTTTATGATAAGAATACTTTTTACGATATACCTTTTTATAGGCTCAGCAGTAACTGCAAGTGAAATCCGCTGGATACAAGTCGAAACACTGCCAAGCATTGTTAGGGCTAAGGAGGCAACAAGCAGATTCTCAACAATTTTAAGTGAAAATGTAAATATATTCTCGTTAGATGACGGCTGGTATGCTGTATCATTGGGGCCTTACGACCCCACAAAGGCATTTGAAATCTTAAACACTAAATTGGATGCACAACTCATCTCTCCAGATAGCTTTGTGACAGATGGTAAAAATTACGGTGAGAAAGTTTGGACAGCGGGTAGCTTTGACATGGCAGACCTTGAAAAACTATCTAATAATGGCAACGCCGAATATGATCAAAATTATACCTTTGATTTAAATAATGACAATCTGGATCCCTCACAAGGTAATAATTTATTATTTTCAAGCCTTGAAGAATTAGAACCGCTCGAAAAAGCACAGTTTTTCGAGTCAAAGTTAAGTGATTTTTATAAAAAAGCCGTTCAATCAGCTTTGTTCGCTGATGGTGTTTATGATTCTGAGATCGATGGACAATACGGTCCTGGCACTAGAAAAGCGATTAATGAGTGGCAAATTAAAAATGCTTACGAAGCAACTGGTTTTTTAACAATGTCACAGCAGTCAGAGCTTATAAAAAACTACTTAAAACCACTACTCGAAAATGGTTTGAAGGTTGAGAAAAATATTCTGGCCGGAATAAAAATTCCAATGCTGAACATTTTTAAGAAGCCAGTGAAGATAAATCCACCAATTATAACTTACGAGGCTGAACCTGCATCAAAAATAAAAGTTTTTCTGATATCGCAGCATGGCGATGAATATGATTTAAAAATTCTTTTTAACGCAATGAAAAATTTAGAAATAATTCCAAGTGATGGGAGGAAAGTATTATTCCGAAACTCATTTGAGCTGTCAGGTAAAAACAATGAGCTTGAGAGTTTTTTCACGGCAGTAAGTTCAAATAATAAGGTGAAGGGTTTTGGGTTACAGTGGCCAATCGAGGAGGATTACATTGCAAAGAGGCTATTAGTAAAAATGAGATTGGAATTTGAAAGTATTCCAGGAGCGCTCAGAGAGAGAAGAGACGCAAATGAGGATCAAGACTTAAATAAATATCTTGGCTTTGATCTACATCGCCCGACATACTCACGATCTGGTCTTTTTATTGACGAAGAAGCAAAAATAATAACGCAATCAAGCGGACTTTTAGATTGCCCCAATATAACTGTGAATGGGATACATAAGTATAAAATTGTTGCGGAGAATAGGGGTTTAGACCTTGCACTTCTAGCTCCCCAACAAGTCCTTAAACCATTGAGTGTCATCGAATATACAACTACGGTGCCTAAAATTGGTGAACAGGTAGTCCTATCAAGTTTCCCATATCAAGGAAAATTAAACAGATCTAGCTTAACAGAGGGAACTGTAAGAGAATTGCAAGATTTACGGGGAGATAAAAGAAAATTTCGCATATCGATTCCAGTTAATCCAGGTGATAGTGGCGGCGGCTTATTTGACTTATCAGGGAATTTTATTGGACTTCATTTAGCAGAGCCATCTACCATAAATTCAGATGCTCAAATTGTTTTAAAAGCAAGAGAAATAACTAAATTTTTGGGTGAGGTCGGTTTATCAGAATTAAAGCGTTCTTATCGCGCGGAGCCACTAGATCTGCGGCAAATTGACTCTGTGGCGAACCGAGTAACAGCTTTGATAAGTTGCTGGGAACAATATTAAATTTTCTTAGTTTCTCCAAAACTTAATGGTGAATAAAATGTAAACCGCCATTAGTTCGAGGCGTCCAACTAACATTCCTATAATTAGCAAACATTTTGCCGCATCATTTAATCCCATAAAATTTGAAGACGGCCCAATTCGGTCCCCCAAGCCAGGCCCAATATTGCCTAAGGCTGCCACCGCCCCGGAAACCGACGTAACTAGATCTAATCCTGTTAATGACAGCAATATTGCAAGCACTCCAAGACTCAAAAAAAACACAACAAAAAATGTCATAACCGAATGGAGAACATCTTCTGCTACAGGGCGACCATCGTACTTCAACACTACAACTCTATGTGGGTAGCGAATTTTCCTGAGCTGTAAAAGAATAGCGGAAGCTACTAACTGATAACGAAAAACCTTTACAGAACAGGTTGTTGACCCAGCACATCCTCCAATCAGTCCAATGAAAAAAATCACAGAAACGAGCATACCTCCCCATTTCATATAATTGTCACTTGAATAACCTGTTCCTGAAATAATTGATGTTACATTAAATAATGATTTTCGCAGAGAATTTTCCCAATCCCCTGGAAATAGTGAGTTCAGAATAAAAAATACAAAAATAGCAATTGATAAGGTAGTTATTAAAAATGTCTTGATTTGTGTGTCAGTAAAAATTGCCCGGCTATTTCCATTAACAAGCTGCACGTACCGAACAAAAGGTAGGGCAGCCATTATCATAAAAAATATGGCGACGTACTCTGCAGGTCCAGAAAAATTACCAAAACTATTATCATAATTTGAGAAGCCGCCAGTTGAAACTGTAGTAAAGGAATGAACTATTGCATCAAAGGCCGTCAGACCAACCGCCACATACGATAATGCACAGGCAATCGTAATGCCGAGATAAATTACAAATATTTGCAAAGAAATAGTAGTTGCTCGCGGTAAAATTTTGCCCATGGTATCGAATGCTTCTGCTCTGAAAATTTGCATCCCACCCACTCTCAACTCAGGTAGGAAAACCATGGCAACCACTATTATACCGATCCCACCTAGCCACTGCAAAATACCTCTCCATAAAAGAATACCTTTTGGTAGACTTTCAAGCCCAGACAGCACCGTCGATCCAGTAGTCGTGACGCCCGAGACAGCTTCGAAAAGAGCATCAACAAAGGAAAGCTGAGTACTTCCTATAATAAAGGGAATAGAACCAAATAGTGGAAGTGCAATCCAAACACCTGTAGTCAAAAGGATAGTTTTTTGAATATCAAGGCCTTCAGCCTTTCCGTTTGAGCACGCAATGGCAAGAAAACTTCCCGTTAATATTGTTATAAGAGCACTTTCAGCGAACACGCCCACAAATCCGCGGCCCTCTGAAAAATCAACGGCCATTGGAACTAGCATTGTGACGCCTAACAACGTCAAAAGAATTCCTATGACATAACCTATCGGACGTAAATCTAACCGCATATGCTACGCTTGAACCGAGACACGGTTCCTGTCAAGTTTCAGTTACAACTATCCCACATGAATTAAGCTAGAGAACATTTTTGGATCAAATGTATTCTGATCAAACGTGGGACCTTCACACATGATTGAAATTGCATCATGGCTGTGCAAACTTTCCTGATGACTTGCTATGACACGGAAATCACCAATGCGGTCATCTGCTTTTAATGCTTCACAAAAAAGCCGTACAGCATCTTCGACAAAAATTGGATTTGCGGCATTCATTTCTGCGAATGCCTGTTCATCTTCTCTTTTCACCATGACCTGAGTTTCCGTTGGCACTGCACTTCGGCAAATGTCAATTAAATCTTCGAACCAAAGTATGTCAGTATCTAAGATTTCGACAGAAATCCTAGCAACCGACCTCTGGGAATGAGGTGTAGCCAGCTGATTTCGTTCTTTTCTTGCATGTTCAGATAATTCAAGAGAGCATGGGCATGTTGAGCTATATACGTAGTCTAAATGGATATAACGCGACCTGACGTTTTTTTTGTCCACCACCTCGACGCTGATATCATAGTATTGAAATCCTTGAAGATTTGACCGCAAGCTATTGATAGATTGCGGAAAAGATAATCGAAGCATTATTCTTGCATCAAAAGTATCTAAATCCTGTCTATAGTCATTTAAGGCAGACTCAATAACCTCAAAACTAAAAGTACTTTCTGAATATTTGTAGAAACTTCTCATTATTCGGGACATATTTATTCCCTTTTTATCCGCGTCGAGACTTACTGAACCAGTAACGGAAGTTTCAAGCGTCAGCTCACCGCCATCTTTTTTCCTAAATTTGAGTGGAAGCCTAAAATTAGAAATACCTACGTGTTGTATAGATTGACGTGAACCTTTAATCATTGCAGCCGGACCATTTTGTAGGTCTGGCATTCTTGAAGCATAGTCTTTGTTTACTTCAAAGTCATGTGGATATTCGGTATTAAAAACTGGATAGTCTTCTTTTTTAGGCAATAAATATTTGACAGCTACCAATTCTTCCTCTGTAAGCTTACGCTTGCCACCTTCGGAGAGCCATTGACGTAGTGTATCAAGACTGTCGGATCTCTGAAGAGTTTCTACAGTACTTTTATGGTTGGGAGCATGAACATTCATTATGTATTCCAGTCCTTATGTAGAATTGAATTCCATTTTACCCCCAAAATACGAAGAAAAACAACTTATAGATCAATAAAACATGTATTTTTATCTGACTAGATTGCGTAAAGCGGAAGACAAATCCTTGATGAGATCCTTAGAATCCTCCAAACCCACACTTAATCGGAGCAACCCTTGCGTTATCCCTAGCTGCTGTCTCCGATCAGCCGACAGTCGCTGATGGGTAGTAGTCGCAGGATGGGTTATAATTGATTTTGCATCCCCTAGATTATTAGAAATAAGCACTAGCTCTAGCGAATTCATTAAAGAGAAGGCTGCCTCTTTGCCACCTAGCAGCTCGAAAGCAATTACTGTCCCACCTTTTTCCATTTGCTCCCTACATAAATCGTATTGAGGGTGCGTTTCCAAACCGGGGTATATTACAGAAGAAATGCTTTCGTGACCAATTAAAGATTTTGCTATCTCTAAAGCGGAGTCGGATTGGGCTTGCACTCTTAAATCCAATGTTTCCAATCCTTTAAGTAACACCCAGCCTGTGAATGGACTCATTGAGCCACCAGTATGTTTCATAAATGGCTGGACTGTATTGCGGATATAATCTCCCGACCCTAAGATGACGCCCCCGAGAGTGCGGCCCTGACCATCAATATGCTTGGTAGCAGAATAAACCACAACGTCTGCACCTAAAGATAAAGCATTCGAAAAAATTGGAGTAGTAAAAACATTATCTACAACTGTTAAAGCACCCACAGATTTAGCAATATCCGTTACTGCTTTAATATCAATTACTTCAAGCGTCGGATTTGATATACTTTCAAAAAAAACGACCTTTGTTTCCTGCGTAATAGATTTTTTCCACTGATTAATATCCGTGCCATCCACAAATGTGACCCTCACGCCAAAACTTGGTAAAATATTTTCCAAAATGTATAAACATGACCCAAAAAGAGCCCGTGCTGCCACAACGTGGTCACCTGCAGAAAGCATCGACATTAATGCTCCATTCACCGCGGCCATTCCAGATGCTGTTGCAAAAGCTGCCTCAGCCCCTTCTATGGCAGCAACTTTATCTTCGAACATTGCAATAGTGGGATTACCGTACCTCGTATAAATAAAATCATCATTTGGCACATCTGATGCAAATCTTTTAATTTACTCTGTTTAAAAAAATAAAAGCCTCAATTCGCGGCCAAACGAAAGAAAGCGCTTCCATCCTGACCTTTTAGCGGTTTTTTTTGGGTATGGCCCGCAATCTGGTTACAAATCGCCACAGTGATCACGTAACGTTATGCAGGCTCGCAGTCAATAACTGAAGCGCGAGATAAAATTTCCAAAAACATTTACTAACGAGCTAATCCTTAAAATTGCCATAGGTTTTGAATACTGAATATTGGGAAATAAAAAATGCAAACATGGCAACTGTAAGGCCAAATGTTTTAAAGTATACCCACACTTCTGTAGATTGAGTGCGCCACACAAATTCATTTAAAGCTGCTAAAAAAAGAAAAAAATACGCCATCCTGCGCGTTAAAATCATCCATCCATCGTAGGAAAGTGGTAGCGCCTTCCCCAGAAGGGCTTCTAGATAAGAGGTTTTTCTAAAAACACCTACCAGTAAAATAATTGAAAAAAGACAATAAATAAGGGTAGGTTTTATCTTCAAAAAGCGTTCATCATTGAAGAATATTGTCATACCACCAAAAACTACGACTAGCACAAGCGTCAATAATTGAACGCGCGACACTTCTTTCAAAACAATCCAACTAGTAGCGGTAGCAAATACCACGAGTGGAACGAACGCTAATGTTGCTAAAACAAAGCCACTCAAATCGCGCCCAAATAATACAACTACATCGTCCTTAAAAAGGATAAAAACAATAAAAAATACGGCGATCGGGATATACTCTAAAAGGTTTTTCAGGAGTGTATTCTCATTTTCTTCTGACATATTAAGCTCCCCACTCAACAATTACCGCACCAATCACAATCAATAAAATCAGCGTTATTCTTCTTGGGCCCACAGTTTCCTTTAAAAAAAGCCAGCCAATTATTGCTGCAAAAACGATAGACGTTTCACGTAGTACAGCCGCCTCACCCACTTTGTCTAGCCTTGTTGCAAGCATGATTGATCCAAAACTAAAAAAAGCAATCAAACCACCAATTATTCCTCTTGGTATCAAACTTTTTAGATCGCTGTATCTAATAGCTTCTTTGGATTTCCAACATGCTATTAAGGGCATTGCAATTCCATCAATTAAGAAAAACCATGCAAGAAAAGTAAATGGGTTGGCAGTAGCTCGAATACCATAGGCATCATATGTGGTATACAAAGCTACTAAGACACCAGTTATACATGCAAAAATTAAGGCAGTAGCTAATGTTTCTCTACCTTTTGATAAAAATCTTAAATTATAAATGGCTAGGCCTAGTATACCGAACAGCAGAATAACAACGCCAAGCCATTGTGTGTAATTGAAACTCTCCGAAAATACAAAGTATGCCACTATGACTGTCAGCAATGGCCCAATACCCCTGACAATCGGATAAACTACAGTGAATGCCCCTCGAGAGTAAGCCATTGCTTGCATAAACTTGTATGCAGTATGGATAATGAAAGCTCCTAAAAATATTGGCCACATGTAATATTCTGGCCACGGAACAATAAATAAAGCGAAAGGCAATGCCATTAATCCATAGGATAGGTCAATGGCAGCTCTCATGAGCCAAGGATTAAATTTACCTTTTTGTAAAGCACCAAAAATAGCATGCAAAAAAGCTGCCTTTATAGCCAAAAATAATGCTAAGTTACTTCCGTGCTGAGTATTTTCAGCCTGCAACAACCACTCAACCATTATAAATTCATTACAGCAATCATATCGCAATACTCATAAAAAAATATTTTTTATTTTATTAGTAATCAATTCCAAGCAACGCACTTGCGAATTCTTTTGGATCAAAGGGAGATAAATCGTCAAGTTGTTCTCCCACCCCAATAGCGTGGATTGGAAGTGCAAATTGATCAGCTAGAGCAACTAAAACGCCTCCTTTGGCAGTACCGTCCAACTTAGTCATGACTAACCCCGTAATATCTACTAGCTCTTTAAAAATTTTAACTTGGCTTAGCGCATTCTGGCCAGTTGTTGCATCAAGCACCAACAAAGTATTGTGAGGAGCTGATATTTCTTTTTTCTTTAATACTCTAACAATCTTTGCCAATTCTTCCATTAGATCTGTGCGATTCTGTAATCTCCCAGCAGTATCGATCATAAGAATGTCAGAACCTTCTTCTTGAGCCTTTGACAGAGAGTCAAAGGCAAGCGAAGCTGGATCCGATCCCTCGGGCGCTGTTAAAACTGGTACGTCTGCTCGTTCACCCCATATTTGAAGCTGTTCCACAGCGGCTGCCCTGAATGTATCTCCTGCTGCAATTATCACAGATTTATCCGCAGCTTTGAGTTGGCTCGCAATCTTGCCGATTGTTGTTGTTTTACCAGCCCCATTTACTCCCACTACTAAAATCACTTGAGGCGTTTGCGCGAAGATAGGCAGGGGTTTTGCAACTGGCTCCATTATTCTTTCTACTTCTTTTGCCAATAAAAGTTTAATTTCATCCACTGACAAACGTTTGCCCATGTTGCCTTGAGCCATATTGGAGACAACCCGTAAAGCTGTGTCAACGCCAATATCTGCTGAAATTAGCAATTCCTCTAATTGCTCGATCATCTCATTGTCTAAAGCACGCTTTGAGGAAATAGCATTTTTTCGGGTGCGTTTAAAAATTTTACCAATGATACCAGTTGGCTCTGGCTCTGGCTCTGGCTCTGGCTCTGGCTCTGGC
>LULK01000077.1_pt1 | contig 32338 bp, 25 predicted proteins | sample 728181 | NCBI WGS metagenome assembly LULK01 (sample SAMN03860291, study PRJNA289734) | marine metagenome | biome: seawater column; feature: ocean; material: water; isolation source: Red Sea water column Station 169 - depth 10m | place: Saudi Arabia: Red Sea | collected 2011-10-15 | depth 10 m | reverse complement strand
AAAATAAACCGCCATAACATGGCAAGGGTGAAAAGGTGTGGTAAGAGCACACCGGTTCTATTGGTAACAATGAACGCTGGAAAACCCCACTGGGAGCAAAACTAAGTAGAGATGACAATGTTGAAAAACTAAAAGCAATTCTTGGCTAGTCATCAGGGTTAGTTGCTTGAGCTCAAAAGTGATTTTGAGCCTAGATAAATGATAAATTTAAATGACAGAACCCGGCTTACAGTTCATCTGGCTTACTTAAAATAACTTAATCAGTATAAATGTTCACGTTTTGATTCATTTCTAATCAAACTTTTTACTTTTTTTCTAAGTTAACCTAAGTATTGACTCCTCTACTAAAAACCCATAATATCCCATAAATTCCCAAAATTATGGGAATGAAGAATTTTATGGCTTATGTTTTTATCGACGTACGAAAACAAACTAGACAAAAAAGGAAGGGTGTCTGTGCCTGCAAGTTTTAGATCATATTTATCTAGTCTTGGTTATAATGGTATAATTTGTTATCCCTCTTTCAATAATCAATCAATAGAAGCATGGCCTCAAGACAGAATAGAAAAAATTTCTAACACAATAGATACATTAAGTCCATTTGAAGAAAAAAGAGATTTTTTTGCAACATCGATTTTATCTGAGAGTACAAATTTACAATTTGATAGTGAAGGTAGAATTTCACTGACTTCAAAATTACTAAAACATGCGAAAATAAAAAATAGTATGATTTTTGTTGGTCAAGGAAAAACTTTTCAAATTTGGGAACCAACAATTTTTGAAAAATTTAGGGCAAACGCTAGAAAAAAAGCAAATTTAAATCGTTCAAGTCTTAAATGGGAGAGTCAATTTAACAAATAGAAAAAAGAGGGGGATAAAATGACAATTAATTTTAAAGTGCCGGAGATAAAAGAATTAAAACCTAGAATATTAGTTCTTGGAGTTGGAGGAGCTGGAGGTAATGCAATAAATGAAATGATTGATGCAGGTGTAGAAGGAGTTGAATTTGTTGCAGTAAACACTGATGCACAAGATTTAAAAACAAGCAAATCAAAAACAAGGATTCAACTTGGGGTTAATTTGACAAAAGGTTTAGGTGCTGGAGCGAAACACGAGATAGGTTTAGCAGCAGCTAATGAATCTTTAAATGATATAATTGATATTCTTAAAGGTGCCAATATGGTTTTTATTACGGCTGGAATGGGAGGTGGAACTGGTACTGGAGCAGCACACGTAATTGCTAGAGCAGCTAAAGAATTAAACATTCTTACTGTAGGCGTAGTAACATTACCATTCTTATATGAGGCACCGTCACGAATGAGAAGAGCACACGAGGGCCTTGAGGAACTGAGAAAACATGTGGATACTATTATAGTAATTCCTAATCAAAACTTATTCAAAGTTGCAAACGAACAAACTACATATAAAGAGTCTTTTCAATTATCAAATAGTATCTTAAGACATGGAGTTCAAAGTGTAACAGATTTAATGGTAAAGGATGGTTTAGTTAATTTAGATTTTGCTGATGTTGAAACTGTTATGAGCTCAATGGGTAAAGCTATGATGGGAACAGGGGAAGCTGAAGGCGAAGGTAGAGCAGATAAAGCTACTGAATTAGCTTTGAATAATCCACTAATTGATGAGTATTCTTTAAAAGGCGCAAAAGGTCTATTAATAAATATTACTGGCGGCGAAGATTTAAAACTTTTTGAGGTAGATGAAATTGTAAATAAAATAAGATCTGAAGTTGATGTAGAAGCTGAAATAATAAATGGATCAATAATTGATCCATCTTTGGATGGTAAAATCCGAGTTTCAATTGTTGCTACTGCTTTAGATGGAAAGCAGCCTGAATCAAAATCTGTGATTAATATGGTCCATCGAATTCAAAATAGAAATACTGGTTATTCAGATTTTTCAAACGTTAATCCAACACAATCATTCCATTTTTCTGGTAACAATTCAGCACCTGTTTCCCATGGAGCTAATGCTTTAAAACTTGAGAATGAAGTTGTTACAGAAAATATGAGTCATTCGATCAATTCACAATCTGTTGATGAAGTTAATAACCAATATCATGAGGAACTTTTAAAAAACCAAGAAATTGAGAAATTAAATGATATTGTTCCTGAGAGTAACGAGACATATTTTTCCAATGAAACTTCAGATTTTGCGGAAAAAAAACAAGATAATCAAAATGACCTTAGAGAATTTGGAGTTGATACTAACGAGCCAGATTTATTCAGTTCTGAAAATAATAATTTAGAGCCAAACGATCTCCAGGACTCCTCAGAGGATGAAAAAGAAGAGGATGATCTTGAAATTCCCGCATTTTTAAGAAGACAAAAAAATTAATGGTCTTCGAAAAAATAAATGGAAGCCACCATAGCACTGGATAGATTAAATCACTATCCAGTATTGCTAGAAGAAATCATTAGCATTATTTCCCCTCAATATGGTGGCACATTTATTGATTGTACTTTTGGTCAAGGCGGATATTCAAAAGAGATACTTAAATTTCCAAATACTAAAGTAATAGGTATTGATAGAGATGTTAAGAGTAAAAAAATAGCAGACCAAATTAGCAGAAATTTTGAAGATAGGTTTTTTTTTAAGAATATTAAATTTAGTCAATTAAATAATTTAAAGTTAAAAAATGAAAATATTAAAGGAGTAATCTTTGATTTGGGTTATTCTTTAAATCAAATAAAAGATAATGAGAAAGGATTATCATTTAGTTCTCAAGGTCAACTAAATATGAAATTAGGCTTGAATGATTTTTCAGCAAAAGAGGTGATCAATAAATTAGAGTCTAATGACTTACAAAAAATTTTCAAATATTTCGGTGAAGAAAAAGACGCAAAAAAGATTGCAAATAGAATAGTGAATGAAAGAGGAAAGCAAGAAATTGATACACAGAATTTAGTGAATATTATCGAATCGGTAAAAAGAAGAAATAATTCTAAAATTCATAGTTCAACGAAAGTTTTTCAGGCAATTAGAATATTCGTTAATAAAGAAATAAGTGAATTAATTCATGGATTAATAAATGCTACCAAAATTCTAAAAAAGAATGGAATATTGGCAGTAGTTAGTTTTCACTCATTAGAGGATAAGATTGTAAAATATTTTTTTAGGAGTTTATCGGAAAATAAAAGTATCTCACGATACCAACCTAAAATAATTGAGTCAGAACCTTTGTTTTTTACAAAACAGAGAAAGCCTATTGTTCCAGGTAAAAAAGAGTTAAGTGAAAATATATCATCTAGATCTGCAAAATTGAGATTTATTATAAAAAAAAAAAATTTTTATAATTTTGATACTGATGTATTTAAGAAATTTAAATCTTTGATTGAAGTAGAAAATATAAGTAATAAATTATGAAAAAAATTTTAGTAATTATTTTCATATTTCTATTGATATTTTCTACTGCAATAATAAAAAATTCTACAAAAAAAATTGAAGATGAAATTTTTGCAGTAAAAGAAAGTTTAAGAGTTTCTGAAAATGAGCTAGGTGATACTAGATTAGAATTTGAATATTTAAGTTCAACAGAAAAATTACTTGAGTATCAATTAAAGTATTTCGAAAAGGAACTAATTAACAAAGATATAAATTCAATAAAAACATTAATCAAAAAATCTAATGGTTTATTTATTAGTGACCTAAATACTTTTGAAATAAATGAAAAAGAATAATTCAAACATTATCTTAGAAGATCAAAAAAACGATTTTTCGTATGAAAAAAATAAATCAAATTTAGATGTTTCATTTAATAGAATAAGTTTCATTTTTTTTATTTTTTTTATTATTTGGGTCATTTATTCTACTCAACTAATTCATCTAGGTTCCAGAAAGGATAATAGAATAACTAATTCAAATTTACCAAGTTCAACTCACAAAGTTTATAGAGCAGATATAGTTGATAGAAATGGTAAATATTTAGTCAAAACAGTAAATTCTATTGATATTGGCATTAGTTCAAAAAAAATTATTAATAAAGATAAACTAATTTTAAATTTAAAATACATTTTTCCAAATAAAGATTATGATTTGATCAGAAAAAAAATGGAAAAAAAGAATTTTTTCTATTTTGAAAAAAAAATATCACAAGAAAATTATGAAAAAATAATGAAACTGGGTGATAAATCTATCCAACCAGAGGATAGGCTAATAAGAATATACCCCGAAAAAAATCTATTCAGTCATATAATAGGTCAAATTGATGACAATAATACAGGTATTTCTGGTTTAGAAAAATCCTTTGATGATAAACTCAAAATTTCAAATGAGCCAATTGTATTAAGTTTAGATAAAGATATTCAATATCTAATAAGAAACGAATTAATCAAGTTCAATAAAATTTTCAATACCAAAGGAAGTGCAGCAATTTTGATGGATGTCAATAGCGGTGAAATTTTATCTTTAATTTCTTTACCTGACTTTAACCCAAATAAAAGAGAAAAGATCACAGATGTAAATTATATTAATAGAGCAACAAAAGGGGTTTACGAATTTGGCTCAGTTTTTAAAACATTCACTCTTGCTGCAGCATTTAATCATAGAATTATTGAGCCAGATTCTAAATTCTCAAATTTACCAAAATCTTTAACATGTTCGGGATTTCCAATCAGAGAGTATGACAACAAAATTCCATCAGATCTTACAGCTGAACAAATTTTAATTAGATCCGGAAACATAGGATCTGTTAGGATTGGCCAAAAAGTTGGAGAAGAAAAATTTAAATTATTTTTATCAAAACTTGGTTTATTAAAAAAAATTGACTTTGATATCGAAGAAGTAGGTAAGCCAATCGATTTTAAGTGGGGAAAATGTCCATTAGCTACTGCTTCTTTTGGTCATGGTATTACAACTACATTACTTCAAGTGGTTAAGGCATACTCAATTATTGTAAATGGAGGTTATTATATAAAGCCAACTCTCGTTAAAATTAATAAAAAAATAAAAGCTAAAAAAGTTATAGATGAGAATATTTCGATAAAAATTTTACCAATTTTGAGAAAAATTGTTTCTACAAATGAAGGTACAGCTAAATTGGCTGATATTTATGGGTACGATATTGGCGGCAAAACAGGGACTGCAAATAAAAGCCTTAAAGGCGTCTACTCAAATGAAAAAGTTAATACCTTTGTTTCAGTTTTTCCTACAAAAAAACCAAAGTTTATTTTAGCAGTCATGCTAGATGCACCCAAAATAAATAGTGACTACATTTATAATTATAGAGATGGATCAAATTTTAAATTGAAAGGAAGCCCAAGAAATACCGCTGGTTGGAACAGTGTGGAAGCAGCAGGTCATATTGTAGAAAAAATTGGGCCTATTTTAGCCACAAAATATAGTGATGTTAATTAATTTATGCTGCTCGAAGATTATATTCCAGAAATTAAGAAAGAATATTCTAAAATCTTTTTCTCTGGTATTGCTTTTGAAAGTTCAAAGATCAAAAAAAATTATATTTTTTTTGCAATAAAAGGAAATAATTTTGATGGTAATGATTTTATACCACTTGCAATAAAAAAGGGTTCTAGAATTATTATAACTGAAAAAAAAATCAAAAAGAAATTCAAAGGAATTTTATTCATTTACACTAAAAATGTTAGAAAATTATTGGCAGAAATTTCTTTTAAAATTTATAAAAATCTACCAAAAAATTTGATTGCAATTACTGGAACAAATGGAAAATCATCTGTCTCTGATTTTTACTATCAAATATTAAAATTGAATAATAAAAAAGTTGCCTCTATTGGAACGTTAGGAGTTAAGTCTGACGGTATTAACTTTGATTTACCTAACACCACAATTGATCCAATCAGTTTAGGAAAAATATTGAATAAATTGAAAAAAAGAGGAATTCAAAATGTAATTATGGAGGCTTCAAGTCATGGTCTTAAACAAAATAGACTTGATGGTTTGTTATTTAATTTGGGAATATTTACAAATTTTTCTCAAGATCACCTAGATTACCATAAAAGTTTAAGAAATTATCTTAAATCAAAACTTTATTTATTTGAAAATCTTATCAAAAAATCTGGTCATATTATAACAGATGATAAATTACCAGAGTTTAATAATATTAAAAAAATTTCATTAAAAAAAAATCTTAAACTTCACAAAATAAATAGTAATAATTCATTTAAAATTTTGTCTCATTCTTATCAAGGAGAGATGCAAGTAATAAAAATAAAATATAAAAGATCAATTAAAATTATAAAACTTAATCTAATTGGTAAAATCCAAGTAAAAAATATTTTGATGGCAATCATTGCAGCAAAAAAAAGCAAATTAAGTCTAAACAGAATTTTCCAAGTTTTACCACGTATAATACCAGTTGAGGGCAGATCTGAAAAAATTGGTAGAATTAAAAATAATTCAAAAGTAATCCTTGATTATGCTCATACCCCAGAGGCTTTGAAAACTTGTTTACTAAATTTAAGAGAGCAATTTAAAAATAAAAAAATTTCTTTACTTTTTGGATGTGGTGGAAATAGAGATCAAAATAAAAGATCTAAAATGGGTAAGATCGCATCAAACTATTCTGATGAAATTTATCTTACAGATGATAATCCAAGATATGAAGATCCAAAAAAAATTCGGGGAGATATTAAAAAAGGAATAAATAACAAAAAAATTATTGAAATATCGGATAGGTCTAAAGCGATATTTAAAGCGATTGAAAATTTAAATACAGGTGAAATATTACTTATCGCAGGAAAAGGTCACGAAAAAACACAAGACTTTGGTAGTAAAAAAATTTATTTTTCAGACAAACAAGTTATTTTAGATTCAATCAAAAAAAAAAATCTAAATTTATCTAATAACCTAAAATTTAATATCATAAGAGAGTTGTCACTCAACAAAAAATTACCCACAAAGTTGCCTTTGAATCTTGCTAGAATTAATTCACAGGAGGTTAAGAAAAATGACTTTTTTTTTGCAATTAAAGGAAAAAAAAACGATGGAAATAAATTTGTAAATCATGCGTTTAAAAATAAAGCCTCAATTGCTGTAGTGAATCGAATTCAAAAAAAATTTCAAGTTAATAGGCAAATAAAAGTTAGGAACACATTAAAATTTTTAACCAATGTTTCAAAAATTTTTAGGACAAACATAAGTACAAATTTAATAGCTATTACTGGAAGTTGTGGAAAAACAACTCTTAAAGAATTATTAGGAGAAACTTTAAGAAAAATCTCCAAAGTAAGTATTTCTCCAAAATCTTATAATAATAGATATGGAGTTCCTTTAAGTTTATTAAACTTAAAAGAGAATGATGATTTTGGTGTTTTAGAAGTTGGAATGGATAAAAAAGGTGAAATAGATTATTTAAGTAGTGTTATACAACCAAACGTTAGTGTAATTACAAATATTAATTTTGCACATGCTAAAAATTTTAAAAATATTAAGGAAATTGCAATTGCCAAATCTGAAATTATTCAAAACACTAAACAAGGTGGTTTTGTAGTATTAAATGCTGACGATAATTTTTTTAATTTACATAAAAGAATAGCTATTAAGAATAATCTCAGACTTATTTCTTTTGGAATAAAAAATAAAAATTCAAGTGTAAAATTTTTAGATATCAAAAATAAAGGTAAATACTTTCAACTTTATATTCAAGTTAACAAATTAAAAAAATATTTTCTAGTTACAAATAATTTTCAAAATAATATTTATAATATTTTAGCTGCACTAGCTATCATGAGTATTTATATCAATATTCTTCGATTAAATAAAAATACTTTCTTTAAGTTTAAAGTACCCCAAGGTAGAGGAGATTTATCAAAAATTAAAATTTTTAATAAAAATATTAATTTAGTTGATGAAAGCTATAATTCAAATCCATTATCATTAAAATCTGCTATCTTGAATTATGACAAGATTATTTCAAAAAAATTCAAAAAGTATCTTTTGCTTGGGGATATGTTAGAGTTAGGAAAACATTCAAAAAAACTTCATCAGTCAATCGCAGCCACAATCAATAAAACTAATATTGATAAAGTTTTTATAAAAGGTCGCTTTATGAAATTAATGTTTGAAAAACTCTCAGATTCAAAAAAGGGTCGAGTTTTATCCAATAAATCTCAAATTATTGATTTGATTAGAAATGATTTAAATAATAATGATAGTCTTATGGTTAAGGCTTCAAACGCGACAGGTTTCAATAAGATAATAAAAGAGTTAAAAGGTGTTAATTAATGTTATACCAATTCTTATTAAACTTTGTTGATATATTCGGTTTCTTGAATGTGTTTAAATATCTCACGTTTAGGACTGGCCTATCTGTGTTTACATCTTTGGTGATTGTTTTAATTATAGGAGGGCCATTTATCAAATTTTTCTCTAACCAAAAAATTTTTAATCCAATTAGAGATGATGGCCCAGAGGATCATGTTATAAAAAAAATAGGAACCCCAACAATGGGTGGAGTAATCATTTTGTTAGGGTTATTAATTTCAGTATTATTTTGGGCAGATTTATCGAACTTAAATATTTTATTTTGTATTTATATTGCTGTTACTTTTGGATTACTTGGAGCTTTTGATGACTTTAAAAAAATTAAGTTCAGTAACTCCTCTGGAATTTCCTCTAAGCTAAAAATAATTTTACAAATTTTGTTAGCAGTTGTTGGGGTAAGTTTATTTGTTTACTTTGTAGATTATCAAGATATGTCCAACTTATATTTCCCATTTTTTAAAAATCTTGTAATAAATCTTGGATGGTTTTTTATTCCTTTTTCTGTTTTCGTAATAATTGGATCATCTAATGCTGTAAATCTTACAGATGGTCTTGATGGTTTGGCTACTGTTCCAGTAATATTGGTAGCTGCTTGTTTTGCATTTATAAGTTATGTAACTGGAAATATAGTATTTTCTGATTATTTACAAATTCCTTATATAGAAGGTACGGGAGAAATTTCAATTTTTTGTGGAGCAATCATAGGTTCATGCCTTGGTTTTTTATGGTTTAACGCACCACCAGCTAAAATTTTTATGGGAGATACAGGCTCTTTATCTCTTGGAGGGTCTTTGGGCGCTGTAGGAATAATTACTAAGCATGAGATTGTATTAGCTATAACAGGGGGCCTTTTTGTTTTGGAGGCTGTATCGGTAATGGTTCAGGTAATTTCTTTTAAACTGACAGGTAAAAGGATTTTCAAGATGGCACCAATTCATCATCACTTTGAAAAAAAAGGATGGCCAGAGTCAACAGTTGTTATTAGATTTTGGATTATTTCAATAATTCTAGCTATGATTGGTTTGGCAACACTCAAATTAAGATAACGGAGAATTATTTGAGTATTTTTTTAAATAAAAAAATATTAATTTATGGTTCAGGTAAGAGTGGATTATCAACTTTAGAATTTTTAAAAAAAAAAAGCGATGTTTTTTTATACGACGACTTTAAAAAAAATTCAAATAAACCAATTAGTCAAAAATTTGTTTTAAAAAATCAATTTGATTTCATTATAATTAGTCCTGGAATAGATTTAAATAAATGCAAATTAACTAATTATTTAAAAAAAAATTTAGAAAAAATTTACACCGATTTAGACGTTTTTTACTCTTTTTACAAAAATGATTGTATTTCGATTACAGGAACAAATGGAAAATCCACAACTTGCCAACTTTTGTATGAAATATTATCAAAACATAAATATGATGTAAAATTAGTTGGAAATATTGGAAGACCAATATTGTCTGTAAAGAATATTAAATCTAAAACCATTTTTGTTATAGAGGCTTCATCTTATCAACTTGAATATAGCCAAATTTTTCAATCTAAGTATGCAGCAATATTAAATATATCGCCAGATCATTTGGAGAGACACAAAACTATTAATAATTATGCAAAAGCTAAGTTTAAAATCTTAAATAATAATTCGAAAAATTATTTTGGTTTTATTAATAAAAAGGATTTATTAACAACTAAAGAATTAAAAAAACAAAACATAAAAAGAAAAATACTAAGAGTTAATATACATTCAAAAAATTATATAAAAGAAAAAATAAAAAATGAATATTTTTCAAACGAGGCAAATATGGAAAATTTGTCATTCATAATGTCAATTTCAAATAAATTAAGATTAAAAAAAAAAATTGTTTTTGAAACTTTAAATAAATTTAGGGGATTAAAATATCGTCAACAAATAATATATAAAAACTCTTTCCTTACTATAATTAATGACTCTAAATCCACATCTTTTTCTTCATCGATACCCATTTTAAAAAATAAATTAAATATTTACTGGCTGTTGGGTGGAACACCTAAAAAAGGTGATAAATTTAAGTTACAAAAAAAATATTATCATAATATTAAAGCATTCATCTATGGAAAAAATAAAAAGTTTTTTAGCAACCAATTAAAAGGAAAAATTCAGTATAATAGTTTTAATAATTTAAATCATGCTTTAAAAAGAGTATTTTCAATTATTGATAAAAAAAAATTTCCAAAAAAAACTATAATTTTTAGCCCTTCAGCCGCTTCCTTTGATAGTTTCAAGAATTTTGAGGATAGAGGAAGTTATTTTAATAAACTTATAAAAAAATATTTGAATGTTTAATATTTTATCATTTCAAAACCTTTATTATAAATGGTGGAAAAATATTGATAAATTTATACTCGCACTAATAATTTTGTTATTCTTAGTAGGTTTATTTTTTTCTTTAGTTTCAACATCGTTAATTGCATCTGATAAATTAAATACAAACGATTATCTCTTTTTTTTTAAACATTTAATTTTTTTGTGTATTGGAGTTTTTTTTATTTTTATTTTCTCGTCAATGGATCAAGAAAATCTTTTTAAAATTTCTATAGTTTGTTTTAGTTTATCTGTATTACTTTTAATATTGGTTCCTCTAATTGGAGTTGAAGTCAAAGGATCTAAAAGGTGGATTGATCTTTACCTATTACCAAGATTTCAGCCAATTGAATTGGTTAAACCTTTTTTTATTGTGTTCTTAAGTATGCTTTTAAGCAGTCAAATGTTCGTTAATATTTATTTAAAATATTCTCTTTCTTTTTTAGCAACATTAGGAATTGTGTTCTTTCTGATTTTACAACCAGATATTGGTCAAACTCTATTAATTCTCTTTGCATGGTCAATATTAATTTTTATTTCAGGAATTAATTTTATTTTTTTAATTACTCTTTTTTTTATATTAATTTTATCTTTTTCATACTTAGTATTATTTATTCCCAAATTTAGCTATGTTAAAAGTAGAATAATTTCATTTTTTGACTCAGATACCGGAACACATAATTTTCAATCTGATAAAGCGATTGAGTCAATAATAAGTGGAGGTTTTTTTGGTAAAGGTATAGGAGAAGGAACTCTAAAGAATAGGGTACCTGAAGCACATACAGATTATATTATTTCTGTCATTTCGGAAGAATTTGGAATTGTTGCCATAATTTTAATTTTATTTTTGTTTTTAGTTTTTATTCATACAGTTTTTAAAAAAGTAAATTTAGAAAATGATGATAGATCAAAACTAATTTTAGTAGGGTGTATAAGTTTAATTTTGATGCAAGTGATGATACATGTTGGCGTAAATATAAGATTATTTCCCACAACAGGAATGACACTTCCTTTTATAAGCTATGGTGGTTCCTCTATAGTAGGAATGTCTATTTTTTCAGGGATAATCCTTAATTTGACAAAAAGAAAAATTGATTAAAGTGAAAAAAAAAATTTTAATTTCTACAGGCGGCTCAGGTGGTCATGTAATACCCGCAACTATTCTGCATGAACATCTTTATGAAAAAAACGATATTATAATTTCAACAGACAATAGAGGATTTAGATATTTAGAGGGAAATGTTTATAAAATATTTTTAATTGATACTCCAAAGTTGAATTTATTATCATTACCTCTAAATTTTTTTAAGATTTTATTTTTGACGATAAAATCTATCCTTTTTCTTAAAAAGGAAAAAGTAAACCTATTATTTTCAACAGGTGGTTACATGTCATTACCTTTAATTCTAGCAGGAAAATTCTTAAATTTGAAAATTTATCTGCTTGAGCCAAATTTAGTATTAGGAAAAGCCAACAAATTTTTTTTAAGCTCCTGTGAAAAAATTTTCTGCTATACAAAACAAATAAAAAATTTTCCAAAAAAATACATAAATAAAAAAGTGATTACACATCCACTTGTAAGAAAAGAATTCTACAAAAAAAAAACTCGTAAAATTAATAATAATAAATTTTGTTTATTAATTGTCGGAGGGAGCCAAGGGGCGAGTATATTTGATCAAAAGCTAAAGAAATCAATTCTTAATATATCAAAAAAATTTTCTATAAAAGTTATTCAGCAAACACATCTAAACAATATTCCTTTGCTTAAAGAATTCTATTCTAAAAACAATGTCGAGAGTGACGTTTTTAATTATGATAAAAATTTTATAGATAAAGTTGATGGCGCTGATCTTTGCATAACAAGAGCAGGGGCAACAACCTTGGCTGAATTATCAATTCTTAATGTGCCATTTATAGCAGTGCCATTGCCAAATTCTAAAGACAATCATCAATTTGAAAATGCAAATTTTTATGTGGAAAATAATGCTTGTTGGATTTTAGACCAAGGTCTTTTTGAGGAAAAAATAGAGCAATTGATGGAAGAAATTTTGTCAAATAAATCAAATATTAATAAAAAGATACAAAATTTAAGTAATTTAAATTTTCAAAATACTTGGATAAATGTTAATCAAAAAATATTAAATGTTTTAGATGAAAATTGAGCTTGCAAAAAACGAAATTATTCACTTCATTGGAATAGGTGGAATAGGAATGAGTGGTTTATCTCTTATTATGAAAGGAAAAGAATTTAAAGTTCAAGGAAGTGATATTACTTTAAATAAAAATATAGAAAGATTAAAAAAAGAAAAAATAAAAATTTTTATAGGTCATAAAAAACACCATATAAAAAATGCTACAATCGTTGTTGTTTCTTCAGCTATTAAAAAAAATAATCCAGAATTACTCGAAGCAAAAAGAAAAAATTTACCAATAATTAAAAGAGGAAGAATGTTGGCACATATTGTTTCTTTAACAAAAAATATAGTAGTGGCTGGATCTCATGGTAAAACCACAACCACTTCACTTGTAGCCTCAATTTTTCAAAAAACTAAATTAGACCCAACAATAATCAATGGTGGTGTTATTAACTCACTAAAAAGCTCTGCGAAATTAGGTAAAAGTGATTGGTCAATTTTGGAAGCTGATGAGTCAGATGGTAGCTTTGTACATATTCCTCCTACATATTCAATTATAACCAATATAGATAGAGAACATATGGATTTTTACAAAACCATAGATGACTTAAAAAAATATTTTATTGAATTTATTAAAAAGGTCCCTTCATTTGGAAAATCTTTTATTTGTATTGATGACAAAATCAACAAAGAACTAGTTGAAAATATCAAAAGTAAAAATTTTTACACTTACGGCAAAAATAAAAATTCAAATTTTTTAATAAAAAATATAATTCAAAAAAAAGATATGAGTAAATTTGATTTGATAGTAAATTTACCTAATAAAAAAAAACAAATAATTAAGAATATCAAAATTCCACTTATCGGTATCCACAATATAAGAAACTCTGTAGCAGCTGCAGCAGTAGCTCTAACAGTTGGCATTACTACCAATGATATTAAAAATGGTTTATTGAGATTTAATGGTGTTCAAAGAAGGTTTAATAAAATATTTTCATTCAATGGTGTAGATTTTTATGATGATTATGCTCATCATCCAACTGAAATTAAAATGACTCTAGATGGAGTTAAAAAAGTTTATGAAGATTATGAAAAAGTTTGTGTATTTCAGCCTCACCGGATTTCAAGATTAAGAGATCTTCGTACAGAATTTTCATTTTCATTTCAAAATGCAGACATAGTTATATTGTGTCCTGTCTATTTAGCAGGGGAGAAAATTAAATTAGGGTTCAGTTATTTGAAATTTGCAAAAGAAATTATAAAAAATTCTAAGGTTAGACTATTTTTAATAAAAGATAATATCCAATTAGCAAAATTTATTAAAAAAAATATTTATGGAAAAAAAATTGTAATTGGTATGGGCGCAGGAACCATTTCAAATTGGATGAGAGAGCTTCCTGAGTTGATGAAATGAAAATAAATCAACTTAAAAAACTTCTTTACGGTTTTGATGAAAATTTACATTTCGAATATGATTTAAAAAAAAAAAATTGGTTTAATATAGGTGGTAGATCAAAAGTATTTTTTCAAGCAAATAACCTGAGTCAACTAGCAAATTTTCTAAAAATTCTTAATAATCAAGAAAGAATCTTTGTACTTGGTGCTGGCTCAAATATTTTGATAACGGATGATTTATTTGATGGAGTAGTCATCAAATTAAGTAAAAATTTTAGCAATATTACATTACTTGGTGAGGATATTATAATTGCAGGTAGTGCTGCACTAGACAAAAGTTTGTCTAACTTTGCTTTTAAAAATCATTTAAGTGGCTTCGAGTTTCTATCGTGCATACCGGGTACGATTGGTGGAGGCATATCAATGAACGCTGGTTGTTTCGGTAAAGAGTTTAAAGATATACTGGTATCAGTTCAGGTAATTGACAAATTTGGCAAAGTAATGACAATTCCATCGAAAGAAATAAAATTTGAATATAGAAAAAATAATATACCAGAAGATTACATTTTTTTGAGCGCTTCTTTTAAAGGAATCAAGTCAAACCAAAAAGAAATTGAAGCCACTACAAATAAATTAAAATCTAAAAAAGAAAAAGATCAACCCACAAGAATTAAAACTAGCGGAAGCACATTCAAAAATCCAATATCTCAAACTGATAAAAAGGTTTGGGAGCTTATAAAAGAATCTGTGCCACTTAACCAATCATTTGGCGATGCATGTATTTCAGAAAAGCATTGCAACTTTTTTGTAAATAAAGGTAATGCGAAGTTTAAGGATATGAAGAAATTAATAGATTATGTATCTGAAAAAGTTTTAAAAAAAACTGGAATTAGTTTAGAAAAAGAAATTAAAATATTGGAGTAATTTGAAAAAAAAGATATTAATAATTTCAGGAGGTATTTCGAAAGAAAGAGCAATTAGTCTTGATACTGGAAAGCAAGTAGCAAAGGAGCTGAAAAAAAATAATTATCAAGTAAAAATTTCTGAACCGAATTACAAACTCTTTAAAACAATTAAATATTTTAAACCAAAAATTATTTTTAATGCATTGCATGGTCAATTCGGTGAAGATGGTTATATTCAGACAATTTTAGAAAGTATCAGAATACCCTATACTCACTCAGGAGTAATCTCATCTGCTTTAGCTATGGACAAAGAAATATCCAAAAAAATCTTCAAAAAAAACAATATACTAACACCAAAACATTTTTGTTACTCATTCAACTTATCTAAAACTAACTTAATAAAAAAAATTGATAGAAAAATAAAATTTCCTGTAGTTATAAAACCAATAAATGAAGGGTCGAGTGTTAATGTCTTTATATGCAATAAATCAAACATTTATAAAAAATTGAATTTATTGAAAGAATATAAAAAAATTATTATTGAGAAGTTTATACCTGGTCGTGAAATTCAAGCAGCTATAATTGGATCGAATAAGCTGGGGGCCATTGAGTTAAAGCCAAAAAGAAAATTTTATGACTATCAAGCTAAATATAATCCTAAGGCAAAAACTAAACACATGATCCCTGTAGATCTAACTAAAAATAAATATGATCAATTAATGAATATAGCTTTAAAGGCACATAAAATATTAGATTGTAGTGGTGTTACCAGATCAGATTTTAAATTTTTTAAAAATAAGTTTTATCTTTTAGAAATTAATACCCAGCCAGGGATGACAAAACTTTCTTTAGTACCTGAAATAGCTGCATTTAAAAAAATCAGTTTTATAAAATTAATTGAGTTAATCTTAAAAAATGCAATTAAGATTAAATAAAAAAATACTATTATATATTTTTTTGATTATTTTTTTGAGTACCCTTAATAATAAATTTTTTTCTAAAATTAAGTTTAAAAATATAGATAAAATTACGATAAGAGGGTTGGAAGGAGAAGAAAGGCGAGATCTATTAAATAATCTTGAATTACTTAATTTAAAAAATATTTTTTTTTTAAATAAATATAAACTTATAAAAAAGTTAGAAGCTAATGAGTTAATTGATAATTATACTGTATTTAAGAAGTATCCTTCGTCATTAGAAATTAGAATTAATAAAACTAAATTTTTAGCTAATGTTTTTAAAGATGGAAAATCTTTTGTATTGGGTTCAAACGGCAAATTAATTCAGACTGTTGATAAAAATAATAATCTACCAAACATCTATGGGGATTATAATAAAGATTCTTTTTTTAGTTTGCTAAAATCTATAAAAAAATCTAATTTTAAATTATTTGAAATCAAAAACCTATATTTCTTTAAATCGGGTAGATGGGATATAGAAACTATTGATAATATGATTATTAAACTACCTAAAAAAAATTTAGAAAATTCACTAAATTTATCATTTGATTTAATTAGTAATAACAAATTCAAAAAAATTAAGATTTTAGATCTTCGTCAAGACAATCAGGTCATAATAAATGGAAAATGATTTAAACTTTGAAGTTTTCTTATTTTTCAGTCCAGAAAAAATAATATTATCTGTTAATCATAAAACTGATTTTAAGATAATTTTTAAAGATGAAATTTTTTTCGAAAATACTTCTTCTCAATTAAACTTTAATAAATTAGATTCATTTCTTAATGAAAATATTTTCAAAGTTGAAAAAATTTTAGGAAATTTTGTTGAAAAAATAAATATAATAATAGAAACAAGTGATTTTTTTAATTTACAAATTTCTATGAAAAAGCATAATCATAATGAAAATATTAATTCAAGTATAATTCTATATTTAATAAAAAGTGCCAAATATCAATGTGAAAAGACTATTCAGAACATGAGAATAATTCATATTTTAATTGATAATTATCTTATTGATAATAATCATTTTGCAGAATTACCGCCTAATCAAAAATGTAAAAATTTTTCTTTGGACATAAGTTTTATTTGTCTACCCAATGAACTAGTTAAACACGTAGAAAAAACTTTAAAGAAATTTCAAATATCAGTAAATCAAATTTTAAGTGCAAGTTATATTGATAAATATGTGAATGATAGGGATATTAATTTTTTTGAGATGACTAGTAAAATTATTGGAGGGCATAATAAAAATGAGGTCAAGTTAGTTAATAAAATATCAAAAAATAAGGGTTTTTTTGAAAAATTTTTTGATTTATTTAGTTAATCGTATTTTCCGGTAACATTTGTTGTATTCAAATTATTTCATCTCAATAATAAAAGTAATGCGTGAAATTACTTACGCAAAAAACTGTAAAAAATCCTGTAAATTTTAGTGGTGTTGGTTTACACAGCGGAAAGATTTCAAATATCTCTTTAAAACCAACTGAACCAAACTCAGGAATAATTTTTAAAAGAACTGACCTAAAAATAAACAATATAGTTCTCCCAAATTTTTCTAATGTCAATAATACTGTTCTTAACACTACTATTTCTAATGAATATGGTGTTAAAGTTTCTACTATAGAACATTTAATGGGAGCTTTGTTTGGTCTAGGAGTGGATAATGTTTTAATAGAAATTGATAGTGAGGAGGTCCCAATTTTAGATGGTTCAGCTAAAGAATTTATAAATAAGATAATGTTATCTGGACTTGAAAAAAGTGAAGCACCTATCAAGATTATTAAAATTAATAAAAAAGTAATTTATAGAGACAATGAAAAATTTATATCAATTGAACCATCTAAATTAAGCTTAGAAATTGATTTTGAATTAAAATATCAAAATCCAATTATTGGGACACAAAAAAATAAAGTAAATATTTATGAGGATGATTTAGATGATATTTTTAACTCGAGAACTTTTTGCTTATACGAAGATGTGGGAAAAATTAAAGAAAAAGGCCTTGCAAAAGGTGGTAGTTTGGATAATGCCATTGTTGTTAAAGACGACAAAGTTTTAAATAAAGATGGCTTAAGAAATTCTTTGGAATTTGTTAATCATAAGATCCTTGATTGCGTGGGAGACTTATACACATCTGGTTATAGAATGGTAGCAAGCATAAAATGTTCTCAAGGTGGACATTTTATGACCAATCAATTACTTAGAAAAGTATTTGAAAATGAAGATAATTTTTCAATAATTGAAATTCAAGAGAGAAATCTTCCACATTCACTAATAAATAAAAGATTATTTAGATCTATAGCTTAAATATATTGTTCTTTTAAATTAATGTTTTAAATTATATAAAAGTTAAATGTTAATTTTTAGGGCGCTTTATTTTTTATTATTTTTATTTTTTCTAGTTTCTTGCGCTAAAAATAATATTGAAAATTCAACAATTAAAGAAAAAAGTTTAGAGCTTCAAGTTTTAGAAGCTTATGACATTGGTAAAGATGCACTCGAAGGTGGCGATGTTTTATATGCAGCAAAAAAATTTAATGAAGTTGAAACTCTTTTTCCACAATCTGAATGGGCTCCTAAATCTGCCTTAATGGCAGCTTACTCATATTATGTACAAGATTATTACAGTGATTCTATTGCTGAATTACAAAGGTTTATAAAAATCTATCCTTATCATAAAAACATTTCTTATGCACATTACCTAATGGGTATATGTTACTTTGAGCAAATTGTTGATGAAAAAAAAGATTTACAATCAATTAAGAATGCCAAAAAAAAATTTAATTATGTTTTAAAAGAACATAATAATACAGAATATGCTTTAGATGCAGAATTCAAAATTAATTTGATTAATGATATTTTAGCCTCCAAAGAAATGTATATTGGCAGATATTATTTTGAAAAAAAAAAATGGATATCGGCGATAAATCGTTTTAGGACTGTAGTAGATGACTATGATACAACAATATATACTGCTGAGGCCTTACATAGGTTAGTGGAAGTTCATTATAAAATTGGTCTAACTGATGAAGCAGAAAAATATGCGCAACTTCTAGGTTATAATTATGGCTCATCCGAATGGTATCAAAATACTTATAGTTTGTTTAATAAGGATTATAAAATAAGAAAAAAAAATAGATTTAAAGAGATAAAAAAAAAGAACAAAAAAGCATTAAAAAAATTTAGAACTCTTTTTGAGTAAAATGACAAGAAAAAAAATCGAGAAAGAGTATTACAAAAAAATTAAAAAACTAACCAAACTAAATAAATTTTATTATGAAAAAAATAACCCAATAGTCGATGACAAAGAATACGATATTCTTAAAAAGAGTATTCTAAAACTTGAGAGCGAACATTCTTATCTTAAAAGCGAAAATTCTCCCTCTGTAATTGTAGGATTCAAACCTTCCAAAAATTTTAGGAAAGTTCCACATAGAGTGCCCATGCTTTCACTTGCTAATGCTTTTGATCAAAATGATTTGAATAATTTTGAAAAAAAAATTATGAATTATTTAAATCAAAAAAATCGATTAGAAATTGAATATAGCGCTGAACCAAAAATCGATGGAATTTCAGCCTCTTTATCTTACAAAGATGGAAATTTTATTACTGGTTTATCAAGAGGAGATGGTAGAGAGGGAGAAGATATAACTGAGAATTTAAAAACTATAAATGATATTCCGCAAAAGATTTCATCAAAAGATTTTCCAGAAGATATAGAAATTAGAGGAGAAATATTTATACAAAATAATGATTTTAAAAAATTAACTGGTAAATTTGCAAATCCAAGAAATGCTGCTTCAGGCTCTTTAAGACAGAAAAATCCTCTTGAAACAAAAAAAATCCCCTTAAAATTCATTGCATATACTTTTGGTTATGAAAAAGGACTAAAAATTAATAAACAAAGCGAATTTTTAAAAAAACTTAAAGAATGGGGTTTTAAAACAAATCCTTTAAACAAAACTATAAAAAGTGTTAAAAATTTGATGAAAAATTATCATGAGGTCGAGAACAGAAGAGGAAGTCTAGATTTTGACATAGACGGTATTGTTTATAAAATTAATGATTTTCAATTACAAAAAAGGTTAGGTAACATTGCTAATGCACCTAGATGGGCTATAGCACACAAATTTTCTGCAAATAACGGAATTTCAAAAATAGAAAATATTGAAATTCAAGTAGGCAGGACAGGAGCATTAACGCCAGTGGCTAAAATTAGACCAATTAACATTGGTGGAGTAGTGGTCTCTAACGCAACATTACATAATGAAGAAGAAATAATCCGTAAAGATATAAGAGTTGGTGATACTGTTTTGATTGAAAGAGCTGGCGATGTAATACCGCATGTAATTTCAGTAGATTTAAAGCAGAGAAATAATAAATCCAAAAAATTCGTCTTCCCAATAAGTTGTCCTTCATGTGGATCAAAAACTATTAAAGAGTACAATTCAATTACAAAAAAAGAGGATGCAGTAAGGCGGTGTACCAGTGAAGGTTTTGAATGTGAGAAGATTGCTATTGAAAAAATTAAGCACTTTGTGTCAAAAGAAGCATTCAATATAGATGGTTTTGGAAAAAAAATTGTTGAAAATTTTTGGAAATTAAATTTAATTCGGTTACCTCAGGATATATTTAAATTAGACTTTACTGTAATAGAAAATTTAGATGGATGGGGAAAACAATCTGTTTCTAATCTAAAATATTCAATAAATATAAAAAAAACAATTCCGTTTGAAAAATTTATTTTTGCTTTAGGAATAAGACATATAGGTTTAGAGAATGCGAAGCTAATTTCAAAAAATCTAATCTCTATAAAAAATTTTCTTTTATTGTCTAAAACAAAAAAATTTAATGATTTAATTAATATAGACGGTATTGGTGAAACACAAATCAATTCTATAAGAAACTTTTTTTCAAATAATATTAATCTAAAAATGTTAAAGGAATTAAACGAATTATTAGATATTAAAGATGCTGTTTTATCAAAAAGTAACGGTTTATTTACTAATAAAACTTTTATGATTACAGGTAAGCTTGAGGGTATAAGTAGAGCGGAAGCAAAATCTGTAATAGAGGAAAATTCTGGATCAATTATTAGCAATGTTTCAAAAAAACTTGACTATTTGATAATAGGAGAAAAACCAACAAAAAGAAAAATAGACCTAGCTAAAGATTTTAAAGTAAAAATACTATCCCAGGATGAATGGTTAAATATGTTAAATAAAACTAGCTAACCATTTTCTCTCTTTTTTATTGAGGTATTTTGATAATTGCAAATAGATGTTTAAGTGATAATTAAAAAGATAATTTTTTTCTTTTTCATTGAGAAGTTCGAAATTAATTAAATCCTTATCAAAAGGCGCTAAGGTTAGATTTACAAAAAATAATTTTTTATTATATTTTTTAATATATAATAAATTTTCTAACCTTATACCAAATTTGCCTCTTTTATAATATCCAGGCTCATTACTCAAAATCATACCTTCTTGTAATTTTATTGTATTAGACTTTGAAATTGCTTGAGGGCCTTCGTGAACATTTGAGAAAAATCCAACACCATGACCTGTTCCGTGTTCGTAATCAAGACCACTAGTTTTGAGAAAAGCTCTAGCTCTTTTGTCGATTAACTTACCATTATAATGAGTTTTAAAATTTGATGATACAACAGCGATATGTCCTTTCAAAACTTTTGTAAAAATATTTTTTACATAATGAGTAGGTTTAGAGAAACATATTGTTCTTGTCACATCCGTAGTTCCATATTTGTATTGACCACCCGAGTCAAATAAAAATAGATCTTTTTTATTAATTTTTTTTGTATTTTTCTTTGTTGCCCTATAGTGAATTATTGCTCCATTGGCTCCTGAACCAGCAATTGTACTAAAACTTGGAAATAAATAATTTTTATTTATCCTTCTAAATTTTTCTAGTTTATTTTGTGCGTCAACTTCAGTAATTTTTTTTTTATTTTGTACTTTGATCCAATATAAAAATTTTGTTAAAGCTACCCCATCTTCTATGTGAGTATTAATCATATTGTTAATTTCATTTTTGTTTTTAATTGATTTCATTAAATATACTGGGTCATTTTCACTTATAATTTTGTGATTATTATTAATCAATGAGTCTCTATAGAATATTGAACATGTTTTATTATCAATTATGAATTTCCCTTTTTTGATTTTACTAAAAAAACTTGTCAATTCTCCTGGGTTTATTATTTGGTCGTGAGTAATCTTTTTTTCTTTAATTAAACTTAATAATTTCTTTTTTTCACAAATTATAAAAAACTTTTTATTCTTAAACAAAAGTAGACGACAATTGGGTATTGGACTTGTTGGATTATCATGACCTCTTATATTCAAAAGCCATGCGACATTTTCTGGTGCGCTTAGGAACAAATAATCTATTTTACTTTTTTTCAAGATACTGGAGACTTTATTTAGTTTTTTCAAATGACTTTCTCCCACAATTTCTTGTTTAATAGAATAAAAGGGCTTTATTTTTTTTGTATATCTATTGTAAATCTCATCAACTAAGTTGAGACTAATAACTTTTACTTTGTTAAATTTTAAAAAAAACTTATTTATTTCGTTATTTGTAAATACTTTAGGATCTATACCAAGTGTGATATTCTTAAATAATTTACAATTTAAAATTTTATTTAAATTTTTAATAACAAAATTACTTCCCGACTCTATTTGAGCTTGAAGAGAATATCTTCCATCAATAAATAGATAGTTTTTGTTTTTCAGGATTACCGCATATCCTGCAGAACCACTAAAATTTGAAATTGTTTCGAGCCTATTTCTGTTAGAATATTCTGAAAAAAACTCATCATTTTTGGGTACTACATATCCATCTATACCAAGTGAATTAAATTTTTTTTTTAATATTCTTAACCTTTTTTTAATCATTTTAACTTTTTTTGGTATCTAATCCATCCTGGACTTCTTATATTATCGTTATCATTAAAATCTACATCTTGGTTGAATTCAAAGTCCTCTATCTCATTTTTATCTCGATCAAAAAAAGAATTTTTTTCTATAAATTTTTCAGGAAGTTCACTAACAAATCTAGATGCCAAACTATCAATCCAGTCACCTTGATAAAATCTATTTATTGAGAAGGATATATTTAATTTTTTTCTAGCTCTAGTTATTCCAACATAAGCTAACCTTCTTTCTTCCTCTAAACCATTTTGTCCTTTTTCTTCAATAGATTTTTGATGCGGAAAAAGACCTTCTTCCCAACCGGGTAAAAAAACAACATCAAATTCTAAACCTTTGGCTGCATGCATTGTCATCATATTTATTTTTTCACCATCCCAATTTTGATCAATTGAAGTAGCTAGCGCAACATGCTCTAAAAAACTTTCTAAATTGTCAAATTCTTTCATGGCACTTAAAAGTTCTTTAATATTTTCAAGTCTATTCTCATTTTCTAAATCTTTTTTATTTTTAAGCATCGCAGAGTATCCTGACTCATCAAGAACTAGTTGAAGTAATTTGACATGATTAATATTTTTAAGTTTAAAATCATTTCTCCATTTGTCTATTAAATCTAAAAAAATTGTTAAACCAATCTTTGCTTTAGGTTTTATTAAGTTTTGATCAATCATTTTTTTTGAAGATATTTCTAAACAAAGTGCATTATTTTTTGAAAAACTGTGAATTTCTTTAAGTGTGGTTTCACCGATTGATCTTTTTGGATTATTAACAATTCTTTCAAAAGCAAGATCATCTTTTTCTTGGAAAATTAAACGAAGATAAGCAATACAGTCCTTTATTTCAGCTCTTTCATAAAATTTTATTCCACCAAGTATTCTATAAGGCATTCCTATCTTTAAAAATCTTTCTTCAAATTCTCTAGTTTGAAAAATTGCTCTTACTAGTATAGCAATGTTATTAAGTGAAAAATTTTTTTTTATTTTTTCTATTTCATCTGAAATTCCTATGGCTTCATCCTTACCACTTTTAAAACAATTCAAATTTACCAAGTCGCCATCTTCCATAGTTGTTTCTAGTGTTTTTCCTACACGATTTTCATTATTCGAAATTAAATCTGATGCTACTGATAAAATATTTTGTGTAGATCTATAATTTTGCTCAAGCCTGATAACTTTCGTATTTTTATAAATTTTATCAAATTCCAAAAAGTTTTTTATTTCTGCTCCTCTCCAGCTATAAATTGACTGATCATCATCACCAACACAACAAATGTTTTGATTATTTCCTACCAAGAGGTTAAGCCATTTGCTTTGAACAAAATTTGTATCTTGGTACTCATCTACCAAAATATATTTAAAATTTTTTTTATATAACTCCTTAATATCAACATTTTTTTCTAAAATTTTTAGTGAATGCAAAATTAAATCACCAAAATCACATGAGTTAAGATCAGTAAGTTTTTGTTGATAAATTTTATATATTGGTAAGATTGTTCTCTCGTAAATATCCTTTTTGTTAATATTTACCTCATCAGGGTAAAATCCTTTATTTTTCCATTTATCAATTATTGCCAAAATATATTTAGGTGACAATTTTTTTACATCCACATTCTCGGCTTTACAAATATTTTTGATTAATTTGGCCTGGTCATCTGTATCAACAATCGTAAAATTTGAATTTAGATTGACTGCAGCAGCATGCTTTCTTAACAATTTTGCACAGATTGAGTGAAAAGTGCCTAACCAAGACAATCCAACTGCAGAAGAACCTAAAATTTGACTTACTCGATTTTGCATCTCCTTGGCAGCTTTATTTGTAAAAGTAACTGCCAGGATTTCATTTGGAAAAGCCTTTTTCTCTCTAATAATATTTGCAATTCTCGTTGTGAGCACCTTAGTTTTACCTGATCCTGCACCTGCAACAATTAGCAGGGGTCCGTCGAGATGTGTAACAGCCTCTTTTTGAGCTTTATTGAGATTTTTTAAATAATCAGAGTTTACCATTTAATATAATTTATTATAAGTTGATCCAAAAATAATGAATAAAATTAATTTAATTCCAAAAAAACTTAAGCAAAGATTTTTATCAATAAATAACTTATTAGAAAGCTATTTTAGTAAACTAAATCTCCTAAAAAAATATACAAAAAAAAACAATATTCTCGCTAATAATAAAGTCTTTTTTGGTTTATCAGCAATTATCATTTTGACACTGAGCTATTTTTTATTACCAACTTTATATAATAAAGATATAGCTCAAGTTGAAATAAAGAATCAAATTTTAAAGAATTATAATTTTGATATAAAATTTAATGAAAAAATTAGATATGGCCTACTTCCAAAGCCTCATTTCGTAAGCAAAAATTTGTCAATTCTAAATAATAAAAGAGAAATAGGTGTGGTCCAAAATTTTAAAGTATTCATTGATTTTGGAAACTTTTTTTCTATGGATAACTTCGAGATTAATGACCTAGTTTTAAACAAAACAGATTTTGATTTAAATAAAAACGATTTACTTTTTTTTGAAAAGTTTCTCAAAATGGAGCCGAATGAGAATAAAATAATTATTAAAAGAAGTAACATTTTTTTCAAAAACTTGAATGAAGAATTATTATTTATAAATAAGATAAATGATAGTAAATTTTATTTCGACTCGTATAATTTAGAAAATGTCCTTATTTTAAAAAATGAGATATTTAATATTCCCTATATTGTCACATTTAAAAATAATAAATTTCAGAAAAATTTTTCAATAAAGTTTAATTCTAAAAAGATAGGTCTGAATGTTGAGAGTAATACAAATTACAACGACTTAATAAAAAAAGGTAAATTAGATTTATTGTTTGTTAATAAAGATGAATCTCTTTTTTACGAAATTGATAAGAAATCTCTAAATTTTTCGTCTATTGATAAAAAAAGTTTTGATGGATATTTAGATTTTAAACCTTTTTATTTGAAAGCGTCTTTTAATTATGATGGCATAAGCACAAAAGATATTCTAAAAAGTGACTCATTATTAATTGAAATACTTAAATCTGAAATTCTCAATAATAGAAATTTAAATGTAAACATTGATTTAAATGTAAAGAACCTTACAAACATTGATTATTTGAACGATTTAAAATTAAAGCTCAATTTAGACCAAGGAAACATAACTTTTTCAAAATCGAGAATAATGTGGAAGGATGATCTAGAGATTAATTTAAAAGAGGGAGTCCTTAATTATGACCAAAATGAAATTTTTCTAATAGGAAAACTTATTATTAACGCGAATAATATTGATAATTTTTATAAATCATTTCAAATAAAAAAAATTCACCGAAAAAAAATAAATAAGCTTGAATTAGATTTTGTATATAATTTTAATAAGAATAAATTTAATTTTGATAATGTAAAAATTGATAATAAATCTAATGATAAGCTTAATGAATTTCTTGATGACTTTAATTCAATTGAAAAAAAGTTTTTTAATAAGATTTCCTTCAAAAATTTTGTAAATAATTTTTTCAGTAGTTATGTTGGATAGATCATTTTTTTTGGATCAACAATTTTATCGTATTCTTTTTCATCGATTAAACCTGATTTTAAAGCTTCAGATTTTAAAGTAGTTCCATTTTTAAGTGCCGATTTAGCAATTTTGGCAGCTTTATCATATCCAATTTTTGGTGCGAGCGCGGTGACCAGCATAAGAGAATTCTCAAGATAATGTTTTATTTTAACCTTGTCGGCTTTAATACCTTTAATGCAATACAATGCAAAATTTTTTGAACTATCAGATAACAAATCAATGGATTGAAGAATATTGTGGGCAATCAATGGTTTAAATACATTCAATTCAAAGTGACCATGTGATCCGGCCATAGTAATACCATTGTGATTGCCAATTACTTTGACACAGACCATTGTTACTGCTTCTGATTGAGTAGGATTTACTTTACCTGGCATTATTGATGAACCTGGCTCGTTAGCTGGTAAGATTAATTCCCCATATCCTGCTCTTGGTCCAGATCCTAAAAATCTGATATCATTAGCAATTTTCATCAAACATACTGCAGTGGTGTTCAATGTTCCTGAAAAATTTACTATTTCATCGTGAGCTGCTAATGCTGCAAATTTATTTTTAGTTGGTTTAAAAGGAATTTTTGTAATTTTTTTAATTTGATTAATAATTTTTTTGTCAAAACCTTTTTTACTATTAATCCCTGTTCCAACAGCAGTCCCACCTTGAGCTAAGAAATAAATTTCGTTTAATGCATTTTTGATCCTTGATATGCAGTCATAAAGTTGTGATTGATAACCAGAAAATTCTTGTCCGAGCGATAAAGGTGTAGCATCTTGTAAGTGAGTTCTTCCTACTTTAATTATTTTTCTGAACTTAGAGGCTTTCTTTTTCAGCTCTTTATTTAATAATTCTAATGCAGGTAACAACTTTTTTTTTGTTTCTAAAGCTATAGCAATATGCATAGCAGTTGGAAATACATCATTAGTTGACTGAGATTTATTGACATGATCGTTAGGATGCACAGGTTTCTTTGAACCTTTTTTCCCCCCCAAAATTTCAATAGCTCTATTTGCAATTACCTCATTTACATTCATGTTTGTTTGAGTGCCAGAACCGGTTTGCCAAACTTTTAATGGAAAATGATTATCTAATTTACCTGCAATTACCTCATTTGAAGCTTTTATAATTGCTTTTGAAATATTAGGTGAAATTTGTTTTTCTTTTGCATGAACTATTGCAGCTGCCTTTTTAATAACAGCTATCGATTTTATTAGTGTTGGTCTTACTAGAAATTCACCAATATCAAAATATTTTTTTGACCTCTGAGTTGATGCGCCCCAATATTTATCATTAGGAACATTAATAGATCCTATACTGTCAAATTCTTTTCTTAATTTCATTGATTAATTAGTAATTAATAAATTATTATGAATATACATTATTTTTAAAAAACTTACAGGAGCATTATGTCAAATTTTATTAAGGTTGGAGTTTTCATGAAAACTTTTGGACAAGAAGTCAAAGATAAACCCTCATTTAGCACAGATAAAATCAATAAATTAAGACTAGACCTTATAAAAGAAGAATTGAACGAACTTACAGAGGCAATGAATAATAAAGATTTATTAGAGGTTGCCGATGCTTTAACGGACATACTTTATGTTACTTATGGTGCAGGTCATGCATTTGGTATTAATTTAGATAAGTGTTTTGAGGAGGTTCAAAACTCAAATATGAGCAAATTAGATGACAATGGAAAACCAATCTATAATGAGCATGGCAAAGTAATGAAGGGGCCAAATTATTTTAAGCCAGACTTGAAAAAATTTATCAATTAAAATTCAAGTTTAAAATCTATTGCTGGAGCGCTGTGTGTTATACTTCCAACTGAAACTCTATTGACCCCAGTTGCAGCGACAGATTTAATTGTTTTAAGACTAATATTTCCAGAAGCCTCGGTTTCATAATTTCTTTTTGCAAGTTTAACTCCAAGTTTTAAGTTTTTATTATTCATATTATCAAATAAAACCCTATCAAATTTTAAACCAATAATTTGTTTAAGTTGATTGAGATTATCCACTTCAACGGTAATTTTCCTTCCTTTTTTATTTTTAATAGCTGAAGAAACTAATTTTTTAATATTTGAACTTGCAACATGATTATCTTTTATAAGAAACTCATCACTAAGATTAAATCTGTGATTAATTCCACCACCTAATTTGACAGCATATTTTTGAATAACTCTTAAACTTGGTATAGTTTTTCTTGTGCAACATATTTTACACTTTTTCCCAGCTAGTTTTACAAACTTATTTGTTTTTGTCGCAACACCTGAAATATGAGATAAAAAATTTAAAGCTACTCTTTCCGCAATTAATATATTCTGAACATTACCTTGAATTACTGCAACGAGTGTTTTTTTCTTAACAGAGGACCCATCTTTTTTTTTTACAATAAATTTAATTTTTTTATCAATAAGAGAAAATGCACTTTTTGCAAATAACAATCCTCCAATTATTGCATCTTCATTAGCTATTAATTTTGCTTTGATTATTTTATTATTTTTAACAAGACTTGAAGTAATATCTCCTGAGGGATACAAATCCTCGTTTAGTGCGAGCTTGACAGTGTTTTTAATAAAATTTTCACTTAGTTTTATTCGAGACACAAAAAGTTATCTACCGATAGCAACCATTTTCTCTACAGACAATCTAGCTTTATCAATTGTCTCTTGATCCATAATAATTTCACCAGTTTCATTTTCTAAGCAGTCAAGTATTTTTGGTAGAGTTATTTTTTTCATATGTGGGCACATATTGCATGGTCTTATAAACTCTACATTTGGATTCTCGACTTGAATATTATCACTCATAGAACATTCAGTAACCATCATTACTTTTTTAGGCTGGTTATCTTTCACATAATTAATCATGCCAGATGTTGATCCTGCAAAATCACTTGCTTTAATTACTTCAGGAGGACATTCTGGGTGTGCAATAATTTTTATCCCTGGATTATTTTTTCGAATGTTGATAATTTCCTTCTCATTAAACTGATCATGCACAATACAAATTCCTTTCCAAGAAATTATTTCAACGTCTGTTTGTGAAGCAACATATTTTGCCAAATAATCATCAGGAAGAAAAATAACTTTTTTAACACCTAGTGATTTTACAATTTTAACTGCATTGGCAGATGTGCAACATACATCTGTTTCAGCTTTAACATCTGCAGATGTATTTACGTATGAAACAACAGGTACACCTGGATACTTTTCTTTGAGTAATCTTACATCTTTACCAGTAATTGAAGAAGATAATGAGCATCCTGCTTTCATGTCTGGTAACAAAACTTTTTTATTTGGACTCATTAACTTTGCAGTTTCAGCCATAAAGTGAACACCCGCCATTACAATTATATCTGCAGAAGTTTTTGATGCCTCGACAGCTAACGCCAGAGAGTCAGCTGAAAAATCTGCTATGCCGTGGTAAATTTCTGGAGTTTGATAGTTATGAGCAAGAATAACTGCATTTTTTTCTTTTTTAAGTTTATTAATTTTGTGAATATAAGGCGCGTGCACAGACCATTCAATTTCAGGCATTACCTTAGATATTTTTTTGTAAATAGGGTCTGTTGTTTGCTTTACTTCTTGGTTAAATTCCATAATAAAAATTTATCAATTTGAAACCTGCTTGTCATTGATTTAATGTGGGTCATATTTGCGGCCATGCTGAAATTGGTAGACAGGCACGGTTGAGGGCCGTGTGGACCTAGTCCATGAGAGTTCGAGTCTCTCTGGCCGCACCAAATGTAACTTTTTCAACATCAATCATCTATATTCTCGGATGCATAAAATATTTTTTTGGTTTAAAAATAGCTCGTGAAATTGCTAAAATTTATAAGTTTATTATTAATCTTTTTTCTCACGAGCTTTAAAGCTTTTGGAGCAGTTTCGTCATTTGTTGACGATATCGATGTTCCAAAAAATAGTGACAAAGGCCAGAACTCACCCTCAGGTATTACTTTTAACCCGGATGGTACCAGAATGTTCATTGCCGGTTTTTCTGCTAATAGAGTGATCCAATATACATTAAGTACTCCTTTTGATATTTCAGAAGCAACTTTTTTAACTAACTCCTTTTGTAATATCGGAGGTGAGGCATTAGATGGCACTAATATCGAATTTAACTCTGATGGAACAAAATTTTTTTTAACTGACATGGGAGACGATGATGTAGAAATATACTCATTAACAACTGCTTATGATATTTCAACTTGTGTAAGCCAAGGTAACAAAAGTTTCACTTTAGACAGCTCTCCAAATTTAAGAGCAATAACTTTTAGTAATGACGGTAAAAATATCTATCTCCTTGATAGAGCAAGTAATGGGCATGTCTTTCAATATTCACTTTCAAGCCCGTATGATTTATCTAACGAAACTTTAGTAAAAAATTTTTCACCAAGTGGCGGTGGTTTAATTGCTAATGGTGGTGATGTTCGGGGTATAAAATTTAGTTCTGATGGATCCAAAATGTATATAACAACTGGTGAAGGAGATACAATAAATGAGTATTCTTTATCTACTCCGTTTAATTTAGCTGGTACCGTTACTTATGTAGGTTCATATAATACGTCTGAAGAACTTACTCAGGTATGGGGTATAACGTTTAACACTGATGGATCCAAAATGTTTATTATGGATTATGACACAGATAAATCATCTGATGTACACGAATATAATCTATCATGTGGTTTCGGGGTAGTTAAATGTATTGATCCAACAGCAAATAAAGATGATGTTGCATCGGCAGAATCCCAATCAGAGGCAGCAAAAAAATTAATTCAACATACAACCTATCCAGTATTAAATCGTATGGAATGGTTAAGACGTAACACCAATAGATTAAATTTAACAAACCAAAATATTAAGTTCCAATTTAATAATGAAATTTTAAATTCTCTTACAGAGGAATTAATTCCTCTTTATTTTTCTAATAATAATTCCTCCGATTTAAATCAAAATTCTAGCTGGTCTTTTTGGAGCGAAGGTACAATTAGTATTGGTAAAATTGGAGATACTTCTAATTCTTCCTCAAAAGATATTAATACTTCAGCAATTACTTTTGGAGCCGACAAAAGAAGTGAAGATAATATTATGAGAGGAATAGCATTAAGATTTGGTAGTGACGATGTTGATGTGGGGGATCTTGGAAGTGCGCTTGATATGAGTTCATTTAGTTTAACTTTTTATGAGAGCAAACCAAAAGGAGGAGAGAGATTTACAGATCACTTATTAGGATTAAGTTTTATAAATTCTGATTTATTAAATAATAGCGGTTCAACATCAACTGACGGCGAAAGATATGGTGAGCAATTATATGGATCCTTAAGTTTAAGAGATACTTTTTCAAAAAATAAATTGAATTTTACTCCAAAAATAAAAATAAATTATGGGATAACACATTTTGGTGAATATACAGAAACAGGAGCAGCTGGATTGAATTTAAAATTTGAAGATCAATATATTGGAAATTTTACTTCCTCAATAGGTGCAAGTTTGGACAATACTTATGAATTAAAAGTTGGAAGTTTGATACCATATTTTGATTTTGAATATTATGCTGATATGAGTCCGTCATCTCAGCAAAAATTTTCATACGAGTCAGATGGTAGTGCTTATACTTTTAAAAATATAAATAATGCTACACATAATATAATTGGTGGAATTGGATTTGATTTAATTTCTAATAACGGTTTAACTTTAATGTCAAAATATACTAGGGATCAGGCTAAAGACAGTAAAAATGATAATTTTGTGATAGCGCTTGATTATAAAAATTCACAAAGATCACTTTACTCAATGACATTTCAAGACTCTTTAGCGAAACTATC
>LULK01000303.1_pt1 | contig 32341 bp, 35 predicted proteins | sample 728181 | NCBI WGS metagenome assembly LULK01 (sample SAMN03860291, study PRJNA289734) | marine metagenome | biome: seawater column; feature: ocean; material: water; isolation source: Red Sea water column Station 169 - depth 10m | place: Saudi Arabia: Red Sea | collected 2011-10-15 | depth 10 m | reverse complement strand
GCCTTCGCCAAGAAATACGTGGCAGGTGTTTTCTGCCGTGGGGAACAGCAGCCCCTGCAGGTCACCGAAATTGATCAGGCGGGTTGGCCGGTAGGTATTGAGCAAGGTCTCGACGAAATCCTCGCTGGATGCACCGAGCAACTGGCCAATCGGCAGTATAAGACATATGCGCCCGCTCTCGGCGAGGAAGTCCGCGGCTCTTAGTGCATAAGCACCGGCAATTTGCCGACGGACAAAAGGAACGCCTGCCTGTTCGGCCCAGTCGTCGGCGGAAGTTCGGCTGGCGCCCTCCGGCTCGGCCCAAGGAGGATTGGAAATGATCAACGAAAAGCGCCTTCCGCCGAACGCGTGGGCCTCGCGGAAGAAGTCGCCCTGCTCCGATCCGTGCGCCAGGTTGCTATCCTTGAGCGGCGGCAACTTGGTTCCGTCGCTTTCCTGGGCTTCGAGGATGTCGGCCGGGTCGAGCCCTTCGAGCAGCGACAGATACAGGCTGAACGCGGTGACGCGGCAAGCCATAAAGTTGATGTCGCTACCGAAGATACGACGTTTGAGAAGGTCGCCCCGCTCGGCAAAGCCCAGTTGTCGGCCCAGTCGCGGTGGTAAGAAGGATTCCCGATCCGCAAGCCCCATCAAAAATGACCTCGTCGAGAGGATCTTGCGAGGCCAGAAAGGCCTGGTCGACCGCCAACATCGCGAGATTGCGCGGGGTGTAATAGGCGCCTTCCTTGGCCTGTTCTTCTGGGGTCAGAAATTTCTCGTAAAGCCCAGACAGAAGCTCGACCGGAATGTAGCTGAAATCATAGTTCCAGAAGTCTCCCTGGCCCGTTTGCATGTCGGTGCGGCGCAGAAACTGATTGAGGAGCGCGAAGCCGTTGGCGGTCAAGGCATGCCACGGATCATGACGATCATCCCCGAGGAAGTCGCCGTTGAAATCCGAGCGCAGCTTGTCGATGAGCGACCGCAGCCCGGGACGATCTGCATCAGCAACAAGGGTGTGCAGCTGACCGACACCGCGGCGGCTCCGATAGGTCTCACCGACGATCTCGCGATGGTCGTGATAGGAGATGAAGAGCACCTGCCCCATCAGAAGCTCGGCCAAATGGCGCCGAGTCCGCTCGCTCGCAATGCCATCGAGGCCATCTTCGGTGAGCTTAGCCACGGCGTTCGTGAGGTTGTGAAGCAACTTACGACTTCGATTACGACTGTGGCTAGATTCTGGTTCCAGATCTTCTTGCGAGCTTCGTCGAGCGCTGCGGTCGACAACGGTGCGTCGTCCTCGCTGACGAAGACGACGGTCGGCACGCCTTCCACTTCGAACACGGCCCGAGCGCGAATGGCCCCCTCGGGCTTGAGCAATGTCTTGATCTCGAGCGCATAGGGATGCGCATCGGGGATATCCTCGCCGCGCCGGTGCAGCAAGGCTGGCTCGGCAGAATAGCCGAGTCTGTCGAGCCATTTTTCGAAAGCGCCCGGACTCACCGCACACCTCTCGGGCAAATCAGGAATAAGAACATAACAGGAACATAGATGCTTGGAAAGCGAGGCGAAGAGCCGTGGTCGAGAAGTATGCGGGTGTACCTCATGCCGACCGCCGGTGAGGCGTTGTCGAAGGCGCAAAGTTTGCCCGGTCTTCCTGAGCCCCGCGGGTTGCCGGAAGGCTGAAGAGGTCCATCTGGGCGTGATTTGCGTCCGGTAGAGCGAAACCGTCGCGCAGTATGGCCAGGTGACGATCGAGTTCCATCAAGAGGACGTCCGCGCCGAGGGCTTTCTCGTTGGCTTCCACAAACGTCCAACTGCCGTCGGAACCCAATCCCAGTCTCTGCCCCCACAGACTGATGAATGAACGATTCCGCAGCTCCTCGCGCAAGGTGGCGAAAGACGCCTTATGCGTCTGCAATTCCATGCTGAACTGGTCCCGCAAGAGGACTGCGATGCGAAGCACGAGAATTGTTTGCCAGCTGAACTTCGCTGGTGATCCTTTGCGCTTGGGTCGCACATCGACTGAAACTAGGGCGCGTCGGCTGGTCCACTCCCGGAGCTTGTCCGTCGAGAGGCCCGTCAGCTCGCAGGCGGTCGGTGTGGATACNNGATCGGGTGCCGTACCCGACCTTATTGGAAGAACGGGTATCATACCCGTTCTCGGCGGTAAATGCCCTATGGGCCCGTAGGCATGTGCAGTGATGCACTGCTCGTCCCAGCCCCGTTGGGCCAGCAAGTCTGTTTTCAGGTTCGAAAATCAATCGCTTGAATGGCGACAATATGGGCGCGAAGAGACCGTCTCTTTAGGGCGTCCTCAACGTCCGCCCGGCAACCAATCCCCCCGCCGCTTCTTTATCGCCGACAGCTTCATAAGCGCGTTGACCGCCCTGCCCTCGTCCTCATGTTGTTCAATCAGCATCTGACCTCGAAACCCGATCCGACCCCATTCCCGCACCAGGCTCACACCGCCAAAGAGATCCGGCTGAACGCTCATCCTGTAGAACCGCCGCATATTGAGAGACGGGTCGATCCGCTTGAGATCGACCGTTGTCGGGAACACTTCCATTTGCTGCGATATGTCGAACATGTTGCTGGCGCCTCTCTCCAGACCACAATATCAAGCGCTCTTCGACGCTTCCACAATGTTCTGTCCCGGATTGAAGTCGGGGGCTCACGCCCCCTTCTCGAACTTCATGACCGGGATGCCGAGCTTCTTGGCCTTGTCGGCGAGGTTTTCCTGGATACCGGTTCCGGGAAAGACGAGGACCCCGACCGGGAGCACATCCAGCATCGCGTCGTTGCGCTTGAAGGGCGCGGCCTTGGCGTGCTTGGTCCAGTCGGGCTTGAAGGCGACCTGCGTCACCCCCCGGGCTTCAGCCCATTTGGCGGCGATGAGCTCTGCGCCCTTCGGGCTGCCACCGTGCAGGAGGACCATGTCGGGATACTTGGTCCGGACCTGGTCGAGCTTGCCCCAGATCAGGCGGTGATCATTGAAATCGGTCCCGCCGGTGAGGGCGACCTTGGGGCCTGCGGGAAGCATTACCTCGGTCTCTGCGCGGCGCTTGGCGGCCAGGAAATCGCGGCTGTCGATCAGGGCGGCGGTCATGTGCTGGCGGTTCACCATCGAGCCGGTGCGGGGGCGCCAGGTGGATCCCGTGTGCTGGACAAACTCGGAAGCTGCGTGATCGCGCATCATGTCCATGCAGTTGCGCCGTTCGACGAGGGTCAGGCCTTCGACCGTCAGGCGCTCGAGTTCGACGGATTTCACCTCGGAGCCGTCCTGCTCGCGCTCGCGGTGGTCATTCACCACCACCGAACCCGCCGCATCACCGACCCGGGGGAGGCCGCGGATCCGATGGTGACCGATCCCGAGGGCTGCTGCGCCCCCGCGCTCACAAGACCGCAGACACCCGCGCGCGACCAGGATCGTCGCGAGGGCCGTTCGCGGTGAGGCCGACAGCCACCTCACCCCACCTTGCCGGAGCCGCCGGCCGTCTCACATTGCGGCTGTTCGCGGTCATCGCGGCAGGGCTCGGCGCTGTGGCCGCCTTCATCGGAGCAGGGTTGGCGATGCTCGGCCTCTGCTGTGGCGCCCCCTTGGCCGTGGCCGGCGCCGGTACGGCTGCCGCAGGGGCCAGCGTGGACGGGCCCGCGTCCTGGCCGTTCTTCCTCGGCGCTGCCGCGCTCTTCGCCCTGTTCGGGCTGCTCCTCGTGCTGGACGGTGCGGGCGCGCTGTAGTCCCGGCCCCCAGCTCGCCGCCGCAGCCGGCAGCGGGGCTCAGGTGAGCAGCGACTCCCCGAGCCAGGAGCCGTCCTCGAACCCGGGTAGCACCACGAAGACCGCCGACCCGATCGCGGTGGTCCACTCGTTGAGCTGGTCGAGCTCGTCCAGGGAGCGCTGCAGCGGCACGAACTGGTCGCTCAGGTCCGCCTGGTAGCTGGCGAACAGCAGCCCGCTCTCCACCCGCGCACCGCGGGGCGTGTCGACCTCCCGGGTGTAGTTGGCGCCCTTGCGGAAGATCCGGCGGCCGCCGTGCAGGCTCGGGTGCGAGCGCCGCGAGTGGGCGTCGCGGGGCACGACCAGCCGGCCCTGGGACTCGGCGGCCAGGTCGAGGTCGTCGAGCTCCTCCCCGCCGGTGAGCGGGGCGCCGTCGGTCAGCCGTCGGCCCACGGAGCGCTCCTGCTCGTCGCGGGTCAGCTCGTCCCAGGTGTCGAGGTCCATCCGGATCCGGCGCAGCACCATGGTGGTGGCGCCGGCCCAGCGGCCCTCGCGGATCCACACGGTGCTGTCGAAGAGCTCGGTGCCGGGACGGGGGTTGCCCGACCCGTCGACCTGGCCGAACAGGTTGCGCCCGGTCTGCGGGCGCCCCTCGGGGTCGGTGCCGTTCCAGGAGCCGACCTGTCGCCACCGCAGGCGGGCGAACGGCTCCGCGTCGGCCACCATGCGGCGTACGGCGTGGGCGACGGTGGTGCCGTCGCGGCCGGCGACCGTGACACACAGGTCGCCGCCGGACCAGCGCTCCTCGAGCCGGTCGTGGGTCATCGCGGGCACCTCGGCGAAGCCGGGCGGTCCCTCACCGAAGCGGTCGGTGCCGAGAGCGCCGGGGCCGACGCCCACGGTGATGGTGAGGTCGGCGGCAGGGGCCGAGAGCCAGGGGGCAGGATCGCCGGGGGCGCCGCGGCCCGCGGTGAGCGCCTCGACGTCCCCGGTCCACACGCGCATCAGGCGGCCCAGGGCCTCGCGGTCGACGCCGTCGAGCAGGTCGAGGGCCACGACCTCGGTGACGGCGGGTGGGTGCTGTGCGACACCGGGCTGGTGCGAGCCCCACGGGGACACGGTCTCCCCGGGTGCCTGCGTGGCCGGCGCGGCCGGGGCGGGGGAGTCCCCGCCCGCGGCCACGACCAGGCCGGCGCCGGCAGCGGCGCCGAGCCCGGTCGTGCCGGCGTAGCCCAGGAGCCCCCGGCGACTGATCCGGCTGATGGGCCGGCGAGGACTGCTGGGGCCCGACATCAGTGCGAGTGGTCCGAGGACTCCTCGTCGGAGTCCGTCTCGTCGTCGTCACCGTGCGAGTGGTCCTCGTCGGTGCCGGGCTCGTGGTAGTGCCCCTCCTCCTCGGTGAACTCCTTCACCGGGACGGTGAGCTCCTCCGTGGAGCCGTCGGAGAACTCGAGGGTGAGCGCGACCTCGTCACCGGGGGCGAGCTCGGTCTGCACGTCCATGAGCATGACGTGGTAGCCGCCGGGCTCGAGGAGCTTGCCGCGGCCGGCCTCGATGACCAGACCGGCATCCATGGCCTGCATCGCCATCGCGCCGTCGACCATGAGCATCTCGTGGATCTCGACCATCCCGGCGACCTCGCTCGAGGCGCCGACCAGCGTGACGTCCTCGTCACCGGTGTTGTCGATGGTCATGAAGGCCGCGGTCATCGAGGTGTCCTCGGTGCCCGCGGTGGCGCGGACCCAGGGGTCACCGACGACGAGCGAGGACGCCGCGTCGGTGGTGGCCGTGCCGGAGGTGGAGGCGGACGTCCCGTCCGTGGCGGTGCCGGAGTCGGACTCCTCGCCGCAGGCGGCGAGACCGCCGACCAGCAGGAGGGCGGCGGCGGACAGGCCGAGGACCCGGGAGGGTCGCGTGATCAGGGTGTGCATGAGTGGTTGTTCCTCGTCTCTGGGTGCGCCGGGGGCGGCGCGGGGGAGGCCCCCCGGTCAGGTGCCGGGGGAGCCGTGGGTCAGGAGGCGAGGAGGGCCGGTGGCCCGCGGTGGGGTACGGCGCTGTGGTGGCGCAGCCCGGCCGGCCGGGTCACCCGGGGTCGGACGGGCAGGCGCGTGGGCCGGGGGCCGGTGACCGTGGCCAGGAGGTCCTGCAGGCAGCGGGGCCGGGTCAGGGCACGGAAGGCACCCTGTGCCGCGAGCAGCAGGACCCGCCACAGCGCCTTCTCGCCCAGGGCCAGCCACAGGCCGAGCGCGACGGCGGCGGCGGTGTGCGCGGCCAGCATGCCGAGGCCCTGCCCCTGCAGGTGGCCCAGCAACGAGGCGTCCACGCCGGGGGTGGTCGCGGCCGGTGCGGTGGTCTGCTCCATGAGGGATCCCACGCGGCGTCCGTCGACCGCGGCCGGGGCCAGCGGGCTGCCCGAGCGCAACGGCACGGTTGTGGCCGCGTCGCCGACGTGACCGGCGGCCAGGGTCAGGGCGACGTGCACGCCCGTCTGGCCGCCCACGAGCAGGGCGACGACCCTTAGCGGGCTGGCCGGCCCGGTGAGGAACACCGCGGACAGGGCCACGCAGCCCAGCACCACGAGCGCCGTGACGGCGGCGTGCGGCAGCAGGCCGCCCGCGGAGGTGTGCGAGACACCGCCGACCAGGGCCATGGCGCCGCCGAGCACGGCGGCGCGTGACCACACCAGGGCAGCACCGGGGGTCGTGCCGGCGGTGCTGGCCGTGCTGGCCGTGCTGGCCGGGCTGGTCGGGCGCGTCGGGGCGGTGATGGTGGCCTCGCAGGGTCGTGGGCGTCGTACCCAGGGTACGGCGGTGGATGAGGGCCGTCTCATCGACGGCTCATGTCGACCTCACCGTCCGGGGGTCGAATCGTCCTCGTCGCCGCCGGAGGAGCCGGTGGCACACGACGAGAGGACTGGACATGCGCACCACAGTGAAGCTCGGGCTCGGCACGTTGGCGGGGGCCGTGGGCGCCGGGCTGCTGACGCTCCCGTCGTCGGCGGTGGCCGACGACTCCTTCTGGAAGCGCGAGGACGACCGCACCGACGTCGTGATGAGCGTCGACGACGACGATGACGACGACACCGGCAAGGACACCAACACCAAGAACACGAACAACACCAGGGACTCCCGGGACACCTCGGGCGTCGACAGCCGTGACGGCACGAACTCCCGGGTGACCGCGGTGTCGCGCGATCGCGACCGCAGCCGCGGCGACAAGACGCGCGACTGGACCCGCGACGGTGGCGACAGGACGCGTGACCGCTCGGCGAACAGCACCAACGACAAGTCCCGCAACGACACCCGCCGCTGATGAGCAGCTGGGAGCTCCGCGAGGGCGACGCGATCACCGACGAGCTGACCGCGGTGCGACGGCTCGGCGGAGGAGCGACCTACGAGGCCTACCTGGCTTTCGACGAGGTCACGTGGGGACCGGTCGTGGCCAAGGTGGTGCGACCCGACCTCGTCGAGGACGCCCCGTCCCTGCGCGGGCTGCGACGCGAGGCGGCCGCCCTGGCCGCCGTCTCGCACCCCGTGGTCGTCCGGGCGCTCCGTGCGTGCCCGGACGGCCCCCGGCCGCACCTGGTGCTGGAGAACCTCGACGGACCACGGCTCTCCTCGCTCCTGCGGCGTGGTGGGCGACTCCAGCCGCAGCAGTACCTGCCGCTGGGCATCGAGCTGGCGTCGGCGCTGCACTACCTGCGCCACCTCGGCTGGGTGCACCTGGACGTCAAGCCGTCGAACACGATCATGGGCGCGCCGGCGCGGCTGATCGACCTGTCGGTGGCGCGTCGGGTCGAGGACGCCGCTCGGTTGACGCACGTGATCGGCACCGATCGCTACCTCGCCCCCGAGCAGGCCGACCCGGTGGGCCTGGGCGGCCCGGGACCGGCAGCGGACGTGTGGGGGCTGGCGGCGACGATGTTCGAGGCGGTGGTCGGACACCGGCCGTTCCGGGACGGCGACCCTGCCGCCGACGACCCGGGTGCGCGTCACCCCCAGGTGGTCGAGGAGCCCCGCCGGTTGCCCGACGACGTGCCGGGCGCGGTCCGTGAGGTGCTGCTGGCCGGCTTGTCGCGCGACCCGGCGTGCCGCCCGGAGCCGCGGGAGGTCTCCGAGGCCCTCGAGCCCGTGCTGGCCTCGCTCCCGGCCCCCAGGCTGGCGGGCTGGCGCTCCTGAGCTGTGACCTCAGGTCGTGAACCGGTACCCCATGCCTCGCACGGTGGCGATCGCGTGGCTGCCGAGCTTGCGCCTGAGGTAGCCGACGTAGACGTCCACCACGTTCGAGCCGGGGTCGAAGTCGAAGCCCCACACGTGGTCGAGGAGCTGCTCGCGGGAGAGCACCTGCCCGGCGTTGCGCATGAAGATCTCCCCCGGCGGCCAGCGCCACCTCGGCGTCGGCCGGTACGGCGTTGACCTGCCGCAGGCGCAACCGGACACGCGCCTGGAGCTCGGCGAAGCGGAACGGCTTGCTCATGTAGTCGTCCGCGCCGCCGTCGAGCGCCGAGACGGTGTCGGTCACGGAGTCCCGGGCCGTCAGGACCACCACCGGCATCCGGGAGCCCTGTGCACGCAGCTGCTCGAGGACCTCGAAACCGTCGAGTCCCGGCAGGCCCACGTCGAGGATCATCAGGTCGTGGTCGCCCGACAGCGCCTGGTCCAGGCCGACGCGGCCGTCCGCGACGACGGTCGGCAGGTGTCCGTCGGCACGCAGTCCCTTGGCGATGAACGCCGAGATCCGCTCCTCGTCCTCGACGATCAGGATCCTGGCCACGTGTCCTCCTCGGGGTCGGCGCCTCGGTCTGTGGTGACGCGGACGGCGGGGACGTCGACCACGAACCGCGACCCGGACGGGTGACCGTGGTGCCCAGGGTCCTCCCAGCGTGCCGACCCGCCGTGCGCCTCGGCGATGGCGGACACGATCGAGAGTCCGAGGCCGAAGCCGTCGTGGTCCTCGCTGGCGGCACGAGCGAAGCGCTCGAAGACCCGGGTGCGGTCGTCCGGAGCCAGCCCGGGCCCGGTGTCGCGGACCCACAGACGCAGGCGCGTGCCGTCGTACGAGGACCCGATCGCCACCGGGTCCCCGGCACTCGTGTGCCTCACCGCGTTGTGGGCGAGCTGGAGCACGGCCTGGGTGAGGCGTTGCGCGTCCACCTCGACGCTGGCCTCGGCCATCTCGTCGAGGAGCCACTCACGACTCCCCAGCCCGCTGCACTTGGCCAGCAGGTCCTCGGTGAGCTCGCGCACGTCGACGTGGGCGACCCGCACGAAGTCGGGCCGGTCGGACTTCGCCAGCAGGATCAGGTCGCCCACCAGACGCGACATCCGGTCCACCTCGTCGAGCAGCAGGTCCCGGGTCTCGTCGACGTCCGCCTGGCTGCGGGTGTCGAGGACCTCGAGGTGTCCGCGCAGCACTGTCAGCGGGGTGCGCAGCTCGTGGCCGGCGTCGTCGAGGAAGCGACGCTGCTCGACGAAGGCGCTCTCGAGCCGGTCGAGCATGGTGTTGACCGTGCCGGTCAGTGCGGTGATGTCGTCGTTGCCGGTGACCGGGATGCGGCGGGAGAGGTCCAGCTCGCTGATCTCCTCGGCGGTGCGACGGAGGCGTCGGAGCGGGGCCAGCAGTCGTCCGGTGACCGCGAACGCGACGCCGGCGACCAGGAGCAGCGCCAGGGCGGACACGATCGCGTAGGTGCGCATGGTGTCGCGCAGCGCCGCTCGGTTGACGTCGAGGCGGGTGACCACGAGCAGCGCGCCGCCCTCGGTGGTGCTGCGGAAGCGGACGGGCTGCCCGACGAGCAGGATCTCCCCGGCACCGTCGACGTCCAGCCGTCGGCTCCCTCCGGACGCGGCCACCTCGGCGGCGGCGTCCAGGAAGCCCGGGTCGTCGACGAGAGGATCGGCCGCGGGCGATACGAAGCGCACCGGGTCGGGACGGGTGGAGATCCACCCCACCAGGAGCTCGTCGTCGTCGGGGATGTTGCGCTGGAAGAACAGCTCGAGCATGGCCGCGACGTCGGCGAACGGCTCACCGGTGGTCGGGTCGATGCCCTCGGACTGGATGCGGTCGAACTCCTGGAGCTCCTGGTCGACGGCGGCGAGGGTCTGCTCCTCGAGGCGCTGCAGCTCGATCGCGTAGACCAGCACGCCGGCGATGACCAACGTGGCCGCGGTGAGGGTGGCCACGGCGGCGGTGATGCGGGTGCGGACCGACAGCCCGGTCCGGGACGCGGTGTGGCGGGTCCTCAGTCGTCGTCCCCGTCCTCGTCGTCGCGGTCCTCGTCGCGCTCATCATCGCGCTCATCGTCGCGGTCCTCGTCGTCGTCGCGGTCCTCGTCGCGCTCATCGTCGTCGTCGCGGTCGACGTAGCCGGGGACGACGACCTGCGGGGGACCGGGGGAGACCCGCGGGGTCGGCTGGGGCGTCAGCGTGGCACCGGGTGTCGTGCCGGGACTCGGGGCTGGTGCGTCCTCGAGGATGATCGGCGATCGCGCGGGCGGTGGGTCCGCGGAGGAGGCGACCAGGCTGCCGACGGCGTAGGCGCCCATGGGCAGGCCGAGCGCCACTCCCAGCAGCACCTTGGCCCATCCCGTCATGGCTCCATGATGCTCACCCGCCATGACGGCGCGATGAGGGCCGGATGAGAACACTCTCATCCAGCGGAGCGCCACGTGCTCACCGGACCACCGCCGGTCATCGGGACCGCTCGTCGCGCGGAGGGGCCGCTCGGCGACGACGAGCGGCACGGCAGCCGGAGGCCAACCGTGGCGGCCCTAGGGTGGCGGGCGTCACACCCCGCTGACCCTCCGCCGACCGCAAGGAGCCCGTCGTGATCGTCCCGTTCAGCGTGTCCGACTTCATCGAGCGTGCGCTCACCGTCTACGGCGAGCGCACCGGCGTGGTGGACGAGCCCGACCAGCCGGCGGCGCCGCTGGGCACCAAGGGCGAGCTGACCTACGCCGAGATGGCGTCGCTGGCCGCGCGCCAGGCCGCCCGGCTCGACGAGCTGGGGATCGAGGTGGGGGAGCGGGTCGCGGTGGTCTCGCACAACTCGGCACGCCTGCTGACCTCGTTCTTCGGGGTCTCGGCCTACGGCCGGGTGCTGGTGCCGGTGAACTTCCGGCTGCGTCCCGACGAGGTGCGCTACATCGTCGAGCACTCCGGGGCCCGGGTGCTGATCATCGATCCCGAGCTCGACGAGGCGCTGGCCGACGTGACGGCCGAGCACCGCTTCGTCATCGGCGACGACGACCTGATCTACGCTCCCGAGGGCTCGGTGCCGCGGCCGTGGGAGCCGGACGAGAACGCCACGGCGTGCATCAACTACACCTCCGGCACCACCGCACGGCCCAAGGGCGTCCAGATCACCCACCGCAACATCTGGGTCAACGCCGTCACCTTCGCGATGCACGCGCAGGTCTCCGACCGCGACGTCTACCTCCACACTCTGCCGATGTTCCACGCCAACGGCTGGGGCATGCCCTTCGCCATGACGGGGCTGGGCGCCAAGCACGTCGTGCTGCGCAAGGTCGACGGCGCTGAGATCCTGCGCCGGGTCGCCGAGCACGGGGTGACCGTGATGTGCGCCGCCCCCGCCGTGGCTGCCGCGGTGCTGGAGGCCGCCCAGGACTGGGAGGGCGAGATCCCCGGCCGCGACCGGGTGCGGATCATCATGGCCGGCGCGCCGCCGCCGACGAAGACGGTCGTGCGGGTGCAGGAGGAGCTCGGCTGGGAGTTCATCCAGATCTACGGCCTCACCGAGACCAGCCCGCTGCTGACCTTCAACCGCACCCGCGCCGAGTGGGACCACCTGCCGGCCGAGGAGCGTGCCGGACTGCTGACCCGCGCTGGGGCTCCCGCGCTCGGCGTACGCCTCTCCATCTCGGAGGCCGACGGCGAGAACGAGGGCGGGGAGGTGCTGGCGCGCTCCAACGTGGTGCTCGAGGGCTACTGGGACCAGCCCGAGGAGTCCGCGAGGGCGCTGGCCGGCGGCTGGTTCCACACCGGCGACGGCGGCACCATCGGCGAGGACGGCTACCTGACGATCAGCGACCGCAAGAAGGACGTGATCATCACGGGCGGCGAGAACGTCTCCTCCATCGAGGTGGAGGACGTGCTGTTCTCCCACCCGGCCGTTTCCGAGGTCGCCGTCATCGGCGTGCCGAGCGAGAAGTGGGGCGAGACGATCAAGGCGCTGGTGGTCCTCGCGCCCGGGGCGGAGGCGACCGAGGCCGAGCTGATCGCGTGGTGCAAGGACAAGGCGGCCGGCTACAAGGCCCCGACCTCGATCGAGTTCCGTGACGAGCTGGCCCGCACCGCGACCGGCAAGCTGCAGAAGTTCAAGCTGCGCGCGCCGTACTGGGAGGGCCGTGACCGGCAGGTGAACTGATCCTGCGGCGACGCGGTCGTCGGGTGGAATGGGCCCCGCGTTCCCCGGCCGGGGAAAGGGCAGGAGGATCCGCGTGACCGACCCGTTGACCACGTCCCTGCAGGGCGTCGTACCGGCGATCGTCGACACCCACATCCACCAGTGGGACCCCTTCACGACGCCGCGGGAGGCGTCGCGGCTGGCGCCGCTCTACCGCCGTGCGCCCCGGCTCTTCGAGCGGCTGCTGCCCGTCCTGCTGCCGCAGGCCAAGCGGGAGCTGGTCCTCACCGCCGAGCACGTGGCCCAGCCCTACCTTCCCGAGGACTACGCCCGCGACGCGGCGGAGACCGTGGAGGCGGTGGGGGTGCCCGTGGAGGCGGCGGTGCACGTGCAGGCCGGGTGGCACCGGCCGGACCCGTCCGAGGAGACCGCGTGGCTCGAGACCCTGCCCTTCGGGGCCCCGGGTCGCCCGGAGCTCGCTGCCGTCGTGGGCACGGCCGACCCGCGCGCCCCGGACTTCGGCGCGCAGCTCGACGCCCACGCACGGGCCAGCGAGCGGTTCCGCGGCATCCGGTTCATGACGACCTGGCACCCCGACCGCGGCGTCATGGACTGGATCGACGAGCCGGGCGTGATGACGTCGACGTCGTTCCTGCGCGGGTTCGCCGCGGTCGCCGAGCGCGGGCTCACGTTCGACGCCTACGTCTACTCCCACCAGCTCCCCGAGGTGGTGACGCTGGCGCGGGAGCACCCCGAGACCACGATCGTGCTCGACCACTACGCCCCGCCCGTGGGCGTGTGCGGCCCGATGGGCAGGTCCACCGCCCGCACGGAGGGCGAGCGGCGCGACCTGCTCGCCCGCTGGCGCGACGACCTGGCCCAGCTGGCCGGCACGTGCCCCAACGTCGTGGCCAAGCACTCCGGGTTGGCGTTCCCCACCCTGGGGCACCGGGAGCGCGGACTGACCCGTCAGCAGCTCGCCGAACGGGTCGCCCCGCTCGTGGAGCACACCACGCAGGTCTTCGGCCCCGACCGGCTGCTGTTCGGGTCGAACTACCCCATGGACAAGTCCGTGGCGTCGTACGGCGTCGTGGTCGGCGCGCTCGCCGACCTGCTGGCCGACGGCGGACCCGACCTGCTGCGCAAGGTGTTCCGGCACAACGCGAGGGCTGTCTACCGCCTCTGAGTCACAGCGCGCGGAGCCCGGCGGTGACGAGCACGGCGACGAGCACGCTCAGCACGAGCGGGCACCTGCGCCACAGCATCAGCGCCGCCACGGCGACCCCCACGGTGTGCGCCCCCACCGACCACGACCGGCCGGCGGCCAGCACCGAGGTGACCACGAGCGCGCTGAGGAGCGTCGGCGCCATGAGGACGATGACCCGCGTCACCGGTGGCGGCAGCGCCCGGCCCCCCAGGAGCACCGGGCCGGCCGCCTTGATCAGCGCGGTCAGGGCGGCGAGGCCGAGGATGAGCCACCAGACCTGCGCGTAGGTCAACGTCATCCGTGCCTCACCCGGCCCTCCGCACCACACCGACGAGCGCGACGGCGCTGGCGGCCAGGATCGGGATGCCCGGTGGCGCGAGGGGCACCAGGGCCAGCGCGACCAGGGCACCGGCGAGGGCGACCCGGCGCGACACGCGGTCCCGCAGCTCCGCGATCAGCAACGACAGGAAGAAGACCGGGTAGATCGCGTCCAGCCCGAGTCGGTCGGTGTCACCGAGCAGGTCGCCCGAGACCGCGCCGACGACGGACCCGAGCGTCCACGCGACGTACTGCGGGAGCGTCGTGCCGAACAGCAACCACCGGTCGAAGGTGCCGTCACCACGATGGGCGAGCGCCCACGAGGAGTCCACGACGGTCTGCCCCTGCGCTGCGCGTCGCCACGGGCCACCGGGCAGCGACGGCGCCAGGGCGATGCCCATGGCCAGGAACCGGGCGTTCATCAGGCTCCCCGCGGTCAGGGCCGCGGGGATGCCGCCACCAGCGGTGACGACGGACAGCGCGGCGAACTGGGCGGAGCCGGCGAACACGATCATCGCGGTGACGCTGGCCTGGGCGACGCTGAACCCCGCCTGCCGGGCCAGCACCCCGAAGGAGACGCTGAGGAAGAACCCGACCGCCGCGAAGGGGAGCCCCAGCCGCAGGCCCCGGCGGAAGGAGGCGTGCTGCTCCTCGCCTCCCTCAGCTCTCACCGGCGCAGGCTAGCAACGCCCGAGGGGCCCGCCTCCCGGCGGCCTCAGGACGGCTTGACGTCCAGCACGACCTCGAACTCCAGCAGGTCCGCGCCGCTGGAGACCGGCTTGCGCTGCTCGCCCTCGGCACCCGCCGGGCCCGCGTGGGCCGCGCGGGCGTCGCCGTCGCGCCAGGCGGCGAACGACTCCTCGTCGCGCCAGTGGGTGACGACGAAGTAGCGGTCGTCGCCGGCGACGGGCCGCAGCAGCTGGAAGCCGAGGAAGCCGTCGGCGCCGTCGACGGTGTGGGCGCGGGCGGCGAACCGCTTCTCCAGCTCGGGGCCCGCCTGCGGCGGCACGGTGATGGCGTTGATCTTCACGACTGAGTTCGGGGCGGACATACAGGGAGCGTAGGCCGCTACCCTCGCCGCCATGGCCGAGCCCACGCTGCGATCCGTCGTCGACCTGGTGCACGGGTGGTACCCGCCCGGCACCGCTGACAGCTGGGACCGGGTCGGTCTCGTGCACGGCGACCTCGACCAGCCCGTACGCCGGATCCTGCTCGCCGTGGATCCCGCACCGGTCGTGGCGCAGGAGGCTGCGGACTGGGATGCCGACCTGCTGCTGACCCACCACCCGCTCTACCTCAAGGGCGTCCACGGCTTCACGAGCCAAACCCCCAAGGGGCGCACGTCGCTCACGCTCGCGGGGGCGGGCTGCGCACTGCTGGCCGCCCACACCAATGCCGACCAGGCCGAGGGCGGCGTGTCCGAGGCGATGGCCCTGGCCCTGGGGCTGCGTGACGCGCGGCCGATCCTCCCGGCGCCGCTGCCGGCCGTCGACAAGCTGGGCGTGATGGTGCCGGCCGAGGACGCCGACGGGATGCGCGCGGCGCTGGCCGGTGCCGGCGCGGGTCAGGTCGGCGACTACGACCACGCCTCGTTCACGGTCGCCGGGGAGGGGCGCTTTCGCCCGCTGCCCGGCGCCGACCCGACGATCGGCTCCGTGGGCGAGGCCGAGCGCGTCGACGAGGTGCGGATCGAGGTGGTCTTCCCGCGTGGTCGGCGGGCCCACGTCGTCCGGGCGATGCTGGCCGCGCACCCCTACGAGGAGCCCGCCTACGACGTGCTCGAGCTGGCCGACACGGCGTGCGGGTCGCCGGCGACCTGGACCGTCCCGTACGCCGCGTGGCGCTGTGCGGGGGAGCGGGCGACTTCCTGCTCGACACCGTCCGCGGCACCGACGCCGACGTCTACGTCACCAGCGACCTGCGCCACCACCCGGCGACGGAGTTCCTCGAGCACGAGGGTCCCGCCCTGGTCGACGTCGCCCACTGGGCCGCGGAGTGGACCTGGCTGCCGGTGCTGGCGAGGCGGCTGGAGGGGGCGCTGGGCGATACGGTGGAGGTGCGGGTCAGCACGCGCTCCACCGACGCGTGGACGCACCGCCTCTGACCCGCCCCTGAAGCGCCCCTGAACCACCCTGAACCCGCCTGTGATCCACCACGACACCCAGGAGTCACGCTGAAAGCCGACCCCGCCGCCCAGCTCCGGCTGCTCGACGTCCAGGAGCTCGACTCCCGGGCCCAGCAGCTGCACCACCAGCGCCGCACGCTGCCCGAGCTGGCCGAGATCGCCGAGCTCGAGCGCAGCCGCGCCGCCCTGGTCGACGAGGCCCGCGACGCCAAGATCGTCGTCGACGACCTGACCGTCGAGCAGGAGAAGGTCGACGCCGACGTCGAGACCGTCAAGGCGCGCCGCACCCGCGACCGGGAGCGGATGGACGCCGGCCTCATCACCAACCCCAAGGACCTCGAGCGGATGACCGGCGAGCTCGAGTCGCTCGAGCGCCGCATCTCCACGCTGGAGGACGAGGAGCTCGAGGTCATGGAGCGGCTCGAGGCCGCCCAGGGGATGCTCTCCTCGGTCAACGACCGCATCGGCGCCGCCGACACCCGGCTCGCCGAGCTCGCGGCCGCGCGTGACGCCCGGTTCGCCGAGATCGACGCGGAGCTCGCCGAGCTGGCCACCCGCCGCGGTCCCGCGGTCGAGGGACTGCCCGCCGACCTGCTCGCGCTCTACGAGAAGCTGCGCGAGTCCAAGGGTGGCCTGGCCGTCTCGCACCTGACCCAGCGCCGCTGCGGCGGATCGCGGATCCTCGTCCGCACCTCCGAGTCCGGCCTGTGACCGCAACCCCTGGGACAGGCCCGGACACCGTCGTCGTCGAGGCCGACGGCGGCTCGCGCGGCAACCCGGGTCCGGCCGGCTACGGCGCGCTGGTGCGCGACGCCGCCACCGGGGAGGTCCTCGCCGAGGCGGCGGTGGCGATCGGGGAGGCGACCAACAACGTCGCCGAGTACGCCGGTCTCATCGCCGGTCTGCGGCTCGCGCTCGACCACGCGCCGGGTGCGCGGATCGAGGTCCGGATGGACTCCAAGCTGGTCGTGGAGCAGATGAAGGGCGCCTGGAAGGTCAAGCACCCCGGCCTGCAGCCACTGCACGCCGAGGCCCGCGCCCTCGCTCCCGCCGGCACCACCTTCACCTGGATCCCACGCGCCGAGAACGCCGATGCCGATGCCCTGGCGAACCGGGCGATGGACGGCGACGAGGTCGCTCCGGGCCCGGTGACCAGCGCCGCCGACGGAGCAACCGACGGGGCAGCCGACGAGGAGTCGGTGATCGAGGAGATCGAGTCCCCGGGTGCCGCGCGGACCGACCGCGAGCAGGACCAGGCCGGTCACCGCGGCTGGTCGCCGCCCACCGGCGCCCCGACCACGCTGGTGCTGGTCCGCCACGGCGTCACGAAGCACACCTCGGCGAAGAAGTTCTCCGGCGGCCTCGGTGGCGACAACCCGCCCCTGAGCGAGGAGGGCCTGGCACAGGCCCGCGCGGCCGCCGACTGGCTGGCCGGCCTCGGCGACCGCGTCGACACCGTGGTCGCCTCGCCCGTGCGTCGCACCCGCGAGACCGCCGAGATCGTCGCGGACGCCCTCGGGCTGCCGGTCGAGGTGGAGCCCGGCTTCGCCGAGATGGAGTTCGGCGACTGGGACGGCCTGACGTTCGCCGAGGTCGCCGAGCAGGACCCCGAGGGCCTCGACGCCTGGCTGGGCTCGCTGGACGTACCGCCGCCGGGCGGTGAGTCCTTCCGCGAGGTCGAGAGGCGAGTGCTCGGCGGGCTGGACCGGGTGCTCGAGCAGCACCCCGGACGCACCGTCGTCGTGGTCTCCCACGTCACGCCCATCAAGACGCTGGTGGCCCACACGATGGGTGCGCCGCTGGACGCGGTGTTCCGCATGGAGCTGTCGCCGGCCTCGGTCAGCGTCGTGTCGTTCTACCCGGACGACAAGGCGCCCGGCGGGGTACGTGGCTCGATGCGGCTCTACAACACCCTGCCGCCGGGAAATGGCGCGACGCTGGACCCCGGTCGCTGGTAGAACCCGCGGGTGTCCACGACCCGGCCGTCCCGTCTGCATCGTGCCGTCCTGCTCGATTCCGCGCGTGGTCGCTGGCGGGTGGTCGATCTCGACCAGCGCTGGGTCGACCACGGGGACCTGACCGCCGCTCTGGGTGTCGAGCGCGCCTGGAAGTGCGGGACGCCCCGGTGGGAGACCGACGACCGCGTGGTCCACCTGCTCGTGCCGGGCGAGGGGCAGTCGCTGCCGGAGGACGGTTGGTCACGGGACCCGGCCGAGGCAGGGTTCGACCAAGCAACCGTGGACTGGTTGGTGGCGACGTACGACGCGTGGCGCACGGGACGGGTCGTGGTGACGGGTCAGCCCTGGTGGAGCGCAGCGTGGGCAGGCGAGGTGGCCGCCTGGCTGGACGAGGTGCTCCCCGCAGTCGGGCTCCGTCGGGTGGCCGAGCCGGTGCCGACCAAGCTGTGGTCGCTCTCGGCCGTGCTGCGTGTGCCGGTGGCCGGGGCGGACGGAGAGCGCGACCTGTGGTTCAAGGCCACCTGCGAGTGGTTCCGGGCCGAGCCCTCACTGACCGCGGTCGTGGCCGGGCTGGCACCGGACCTGACGCCCGACGTCGTGGCGGTGGACCCGGGCCGGGCCTGGATGCTGCTCGAAGAGCTCACCGACGCGGACGCGGAGCCGGCGCACCTGGCCGGGGCCACCGCGACGGGGATGGCGCGGCTCCAGCTCGCGGCCGACCGGGCGGAGCTGGTGCACGCCGGCGTCGAGGAGCGATCGCTCTCCGGGTTGGCGGATGAGCTGCACCGCGCGCTGCACGACAGCGTGCTGCGCGACCGCTTCTCCCCCCAGCAGTGGACGGAGTGGGCCGAGGTCGAGCCGTGGGTGGTCGAGCAGATCGAGGCCCTCGACGCGATCGGTCTCCCGACGGCCCTCAACCATGGCGACCTGCACCTCGGCAACATCGCCGGTGACACCTCGCCGGTCGTCTTCGACTGGACCGACGCCTGCCTCACGCACCCCTATCTTGACGCACGGCACCTGGCCGCCGAGCGCCCGGACGCCGAGCACGCCACGCGGGTGTGGGCCGCGTGGAGCGAGCCGTGGCGGGCGGCCTATCCCGAGCTCGACCACGAGCGGGCCTGGGCGCTGACGCCCGCCGTCGAGACGGCCTTCCAGGTCGCGACCTACGAGCGGATCTTCCGGGCCCAGGACCCCGACAGCCGCTCCGACCTGGCCGCGGTGGTGCCGTGGCTGCACGCGCGGCTCCGTGCTGCGCGAGACGCGGCGGGCGACGGCTGACCCCGTCGATCGGATCGGCCACCGATGATCGGGCGCCACGACCTCCGCTGCGGACAGGCTGGTGGCGAAGAGAGGAGGACCACGTGATCGTCGAGCTCAACCGGGCCGTGGCGCTGGTCGAGGAGCACCTCGCGGAGGACCCCGCCCGACGTGTAGAGGCCGCGGCGCTCGCCGCCCGGATCGGGACCACCGAGCACCACCTGAGGCGCACGTTCGCGTCGCTGGCGGGGATGCCGCTGTCGGACTACGTGCGTCGTCGCCGGATGTCCCTGGCCGCCCGCGACCTGACGACGGGCCGAGCGGACCTGCTCACGGTGGCCGTGCGCCACGGCTACGGCTCCAGCGAGGCGTTCGGCCGGGCCTTCCGCGCCATGCACGGCGCCAGCCCGGCCGAGGTGAGACGTGACGGCGGTCCTCTGCGCACCCAGCCCGCGATCAGCTTCGCGCTGACCGTCCACGGAGGAGAACCCATGCACACCCGCATCGTCGACCTGCCCGACCTGCGCCTGCTCGGACACGCCCGACGCGTCCGCCCGGCGGTCCTGCAGGACACCTGGGCGAGGACCGCGACCGAGTGGTTCCCGTCCCAACCGTGGCGGCTGCGCGAGGGACCCGAGATTGTCGCGGTCCAGGCCTTGGACCCGACTGACGGGTCGGCCCGTGGCGAGCTGTGGCTGCCGGTCGAGCCGACCTGAGCTACAGCTCCTCGACCACCACGTCGAGCTGCGTGCCCTTGGCGGTCGGCTCGCCGACCTCGACCATCCAGCCCAGGTCGCGCAGCGCCTCCGCGAGACGGGCGGGGGAGCCGGGGTTGGCGCCGTCCTCGAGCAGGGCGCGGGAGATGCGGCCCTTGGTGGCCTTGTTGAAGTGGGAGACGACCTTCCGCTTCCCGTCGACCTCGTGCAGCACGCGCACCGTCGCCACCCGCGGCGCCAGTTCCGGCCCCGGGCGCCAGAAGGCGGCGTAGGCGGCTGAGCGGAGGTCGACCAGCAGCCCGCCGCCGAGCAGGTCGGTCATGGCCGGGTCGAGGTGGGCGCGCCAGTGACCGGCCACCGACCCGAGGCCGGGCAGCGTCGTACCTCCCGAGAGGCGGTAGGCGGGGATCCGGTCGCCGGGACGCACCACGCCGAAGACGCTGGAAGTCACCGCGAGCCGGGACGAGGCGCGGCGGCGGGCGGCGGTGGAGAGCGTGGGCGCGTCGAGCGCGTCGTAGACCACGCCGCTGTAGACGGCGTCCGCGCGTACCGTCGGTGCGTCGGCGAGGCCGGCGTTCAACGCCACCAGGTCGTGCTGGGTGGCGCCGACCTCAAGCACCTCCGCGGCCTTCGCGACGTCCCCGGAGCACAGGTCGACGAGGGCGTCGATCACCGCGCGGCGCGCGTCGGTGAGCTCGGGGCAGGTGAGGGCGGCCAGGTCGAGCGGCTTGCCCCGGCGGGGTGCGGTCTTGCCCTCGCTGGGCGGCAGGAGGATCAGCATGGTGCTGGCTATGGTGCCTGCATGACCTCCCACCCCGTCCTGCGGGTCCCGGCCAGCCTCCTGCGCGAGGAGGTACGCCGGTTGCAGACCGAGCTCGAGGTGACCCCGGCCTTCCCGGCCGAGGTCGAGGAGGCGGCGGCGCGCGCGGCGCAGGCCCCCCGGCTGCCGGAGCTGGACCGCACCGACCTGCCCTTCGTGACCATCGACCCCGAGGGGGCGCAGGACCTCGACCAGGCCCTGCACGTCGCCCGGGACGGCGACGGCTGGGTCGTGCACTACGCCATCGCCGACGTGGCGGCCTTCGTCAGCCCGGGGGACCCGGTCGACGTCGAGGCCAACCGCCGCGGCGAGACGCTCTACGGGGCTGAGGAGAAGGTGCCGCTGCACCCGCCCGCGATCAGCGAGGACGCCGCGTCGCTGCTGCCGGAACGGGTGCGCCCGGCACTGCTGTGGACGATCCGGCTCGGGCCCGACGGGGAGCGGGTGGACGCCGACGTCCGCCGGGCCCTGGTGCGCAGCCGGGAGCAGCTGACCTACGAGGAGGCGCAGCGACGCGTCGATGCCGGGGAGGGACCGGAGACGCTGGCGCGGCTCGCGGAGATCGGACCGCTGCGACTGGCCCGCGAGGCCGCCCGAGGAGGGGTCTCGCTGCCGATCCCCGAGCAGGAGGTCGTGGTCGACGGAGGACGCTGGCACCTCGAGCACCGTGCGCGGCTGCCCGTGGAGGACTGGAACGCCCAGGTCTCGCTGCTCACCGGCTACGCCGCGGCCGCGATGATGGTCTACGGCCGGGTCGGCGTCCTGCGCACCCTTCCGCCGGCCGACCCGCGCGACGTGCAGCGCCTGCACCGCACCGCCCGGGCGCTGGGCATCGAGTGGCCCGCCGAGCTGCTCTACCCCGACTTCGTGCGCAGCCTCGATCCCACCCGTCCCGAGCACGCTGCCATGGTCGTCGCCTGCACCCGTCTGCTGCGCGGCAGCGGCTACACCGCCTTCGACGGCGAGCTGCCCGAGCAGCCGCTGCACGCCGCGCTCGCCGCGGAGTACGCACACGTCACCGCGCCGCTGCGGCGCCTCGTGGACCGCTACGCCTCCGAGGTGTGCGTCGCCCTGTGCGCCGGCGACCCGGTGCCCGACTGGGTCCGCGCGGCCCTGCCGGACCTCCCGGCGACGATGCGCCGCTCCGGACGGGTCGCGTCGGCGTACGAGCGCGGGATCCTGGACCTCGTCGAGGCCGGCGTGCTGCGCGACCGGGTCGGCGAGGTGATGACCGGCGTGGTCGTCGAGGTCGACGAGAAGAAGCCGCACCGCGGGCAGGTCGTGGTGGCCGGACCGGCCGTCGAGGCGCGCATCGAGGGAGACGCCCCGCTGCCGCTGGGCGAGGAGATCCAGGCGGAGCTCGTCGAGGCCGACGTCGACGACAGGCGCGTTCGTTTCACACCGGCGTGACCGACCGGGCATGATTCACCCTGTCCGGGTCGGGCGCCCTCTCACCCCCCCCTGGTGGGCGCTCGGGCCGGACACCTCGCGAGGCGGGGTGCCCGGGGGAGCAGTGCGGATGGGCCGACCTGTAGGCCGGGTTCTGTCCCTCGCCCTCACGGGTCCGGGGGCGACCATCCATCTACGGTCGCCGTTGCCGACGACCTCCAGCGATCTACCCGCGTGCTCGGGCGGGCAGCCCTCGAACGCACACGCGCCACCGAAGTGACTTCTTGACCTTGCTCCAGGTGGGGTTTGCCGAGCCGACCGGGTCACCCCGGTCGCTGGTGGTCTCTTACACCACCGTTTCACCATCACCGTCCCTCCCGATCGCTCGAGAGGGGCGGCTGTCTGTTCTCTGTGGCACTGTCCCGCAGGTTGCCCCGGGTGGGTGTTACCCACCACCTCGCCCTGTGGAGCCCGGACCTTCCTCGGCGCACCCACGAGGAGTGCGACGCGGTCGCCCGGCCGGCCCATCCGCAGGATGCAGGGTAGCGAGGAGGCGGCCGTCAGGGAATCCGGGCGGTGCCCCGGACGTTGACCGGGCATGAGCGAGCACCACTCCGTCCGGGTCCCGCCCGTGTCGGTCCCGGCGCTGCACCAGCCGGCGTCGGCGTACCGCACGGCCCACCAGCTGCTGAGTTCCAGCGCCCCTCGGGAGGCGCTGGAGGTGCTGGAGCCCGCGCTCACCGAGGACCCCGGCAACACCGGTCTGCGCTCGCTGCGGGCATGGGCGTTCCTCCAGCGCGCCCAGCTGCAGCGGGCCGAGGAGGACCTGCGGGTGCTGGTCGACGACGCGCCTGACGACGTGTGGGCCCGGCACGCCCTCGGCCGCAGCCTGGAGCGCCAGCGCCGCCTCGAGGAGGCGCTGCCGCACCTGCGGCTGGCCGCCGCCATGAGCGGCGAGGTCGACCACGAGGTCGCGGTGCTGCGCGTCGAGCGCCGGCTGGTGGAGACCGGTCAGCGCCCCGGCGACAGCCTCACGCCAGACGCGTGACGTCGACCTCGACGCGCATGTCCGCGGTCGAGGCACCGGAGTAGATCCCGCGCAGCGGCGGCACGTCGTCGTGGTCGCGCCCGGCCCCGATCGAGACGTAGCGGTCGTCGGGGGCGGCGTCGCAGGTCGGGTCGTACGCCGTCCAGCCGTCGTCCCACCACTCGACCCAGGCGTGTGCCTCGCTCGGGACGGCGGTGCCGACGGCCGGGTCGGGGTCGGGGTGTCGGTAGCCGGCGACGTACCGCGCCGGGATGCCGATCGATCGCAGCCCACCGATCACGAGGTGCGCGATGTCCTGGCAGACGCCGGCCCGCTGCTGCCAGGCCTCGGCGGCGTGGGACTGTGCGTGCTGGGAGCGGGGCAGGTGCTCGACCTGGTCGTGGACGAGCGCGCAGACCGCCCGCGCGGCCTGTCCGGGCAGGTCGGCGTCGGCCGCGAGCTGCTTGACCCGGGTGGCGAAGTCGTGGGGCGGGGTGACCAGGTCGGGGAGCACGAGGTCCTCGGTCCACCGGTCTGCGACCTCGCGGGTGCCCATGTCGGCCCAGGTGAGCGCGGGCTCGGCCATCGTGGCGCGGTGTGTCTGGACCGTGGAGGTCGCCGCCACGACCAGCGTGTCGTGCGGGTCGACGACCTCGAAGGCGGTGACGACGGCGCCGAAGTAGTCGCGGTACTCGTAGAACCACGGCTTGGGGGAGACCTCGACGCGGTTGTGCACGACGATCTGCTCGCTCGTGGTGACCGGGGTCAGCCGCGCCTGGTTGAACGAGGCGGTGGCCTTCCCGTCGTAGGTGAAGGTGGTGGTGTGGTTGATCCGCAGCTGCATCAGTGGGTCACCCCGGTCCAGCTCATGGCCTCGGCCCCGGCGAAGTAGCGACGGGTCACGGCCTCGGTCGCCAGCGCGCAGGTGCGCTGCAGGCGCTCCATCTCGGTGGGCAGGTCGGTCATCAGCTCCGACAGCGAGCGGTACTCCAGCTCGGCACGCATCCGGCCCAGCAGCCGCTGGGCCTCGTTCTGGAACCCGGCACGTGGGTCGGAGGCCTCCAGGTTGACCAGGCACTGCTCGGCACGGTTGAGGGAGAAGACCACCGAGCGCGGGAAGAGCCGGTCGAGCATGAGGAACTCCGCCGCGCCCCGCTCGGTCTCCAGACCGCGGTAGGTGCGGAGGAACGCCTCGTGAGCACCACAGGCGCGCAGCGTGGTGGTCCACGGGGCGTCGCTCCCGGCGCTGAGCGAGGCGGTCGCGACCAGGCGCGAGGTCATGTCGGCCCGCTCGACGCAGCGGCCCAGCATCAGGAAGTGCCAGCCCTCGTCGCGGGTCATCGTCGCGTCGGCGGTGCCGTTGACGAACGCCGCCCGCTCGCGCACCCAGGAGAAGACCGCGGGGGTGCGCATCGCGTGGAAGTGGCCGGACGGGATGGCGCGGTAGGTGGTGTTGATCGCCTCCCACATCGGCACCGACAGCGTCTCCCGGGCCCGGCGCGCGGACTCGCGGGCGCCGGCCAGGGCGGCCGCGATCGAGGTGGGGTGACCGGTGCCGTAGCAGAGCCGGTCGAGCACGAACGAGACGTCGACGTGCTCGGGCAGCGGCTCGTCGTCTCCGGGCTCGATGCCCATGATCGAGAGCAGACCCCGGCAGGTGGTGTCCTCGTCGATGGTGGCGTCCTCGAGCAGCAGCTGGGTCTGCACGTCGAGGATGCGCGCGGTGTCCTCGGCCCGCTCGACGTAGCGACCGATCCAGAACATCGACTCCGCGATCCGGCTCAGCACGGGCGCGCCCCCTTCTCGTCGCGGGCCTGCTGTTGCTGCTGCTGCTGCTGTTGTTGCTGCTGGCCCTGGCCGGCCTCCTCGACGAGGTCGGGCAGCTGGCTGGGCGCCGGACCGGGCTCACGGACCTCCGGCTGCTCCGGCTCGGGCTCGGGGGTGGGCTCGGGTTCCGGCTCGGGCTCGGGCTCGGGTGGCAGGCCCTCGAGGCTGGGCGGGCCGGCGAGCACCCAGGTGTCCTTGGACCCACCCCCGCGCGAGGAGTTCACGATCAGCTCGCCCTTGGCGAGCGCGACGCGGGTCAGGCCGCCGGGGAGCACCCAGACCCGGTTGCCGTCGTTGACGGCGAAGGGGCGCAGGTCGACGTGGCGTGGCCCGAGCTCCCCGTCGACGAAGGTGGGGACGGTGGAGAGCTGGACGACCGGCTGGGCGATCCACGAGCGCGGATCGGCCAGGACCTTGCCGCGCAGCTCGTCGAGCTCCTCCCTGGTGGCCCGCGGACCGATGACGATGCCCTTGCCGCCCGAGCCGTCGACGGGCTTGAGCACCAGCTCGTCGAGACGGTCCAGGACCTCCTCGCGGGCCTCGGCGTCGCCGCAGCGCCAGGTGTCGACGTTGCGGAGCACCGGCTCCTCGTCGAGGTAGTAGCGGATCAGGTCGGGGAGGTAGGTGTAGACGAGCTTGTCGTCGGCCACGCCGTTGCCCACCGCGTTGGCCAGCGTGACGTTGCCGGAGCGGGCCGCGTCGATCATGCCGGGGCAGCCGAGCACCGAGTCGGCGCGGAAGTGCACCGGGTCGAGGAACTCGTCGTCGACGCGGCGGTAGATGACGTGGACCGGCTCGAGGCCCTTGGTGGTGCGCATCATGACCCGGCCGCGTCGGCACTCGAGGTCGCGACCCTCGACCAGCTCCACGCCCATGGTGCGGGCGAGCAGTGCGTGCTCGAAGTAGGCGCCGTTGTAGACGCCGGGGGTCAGCACCACGACCGTCGGGTCGGTGACACCCGCCGGGGCGGCGGCGCGCAGGGCGGCCAGCAGGCGCTGGGGGTACCCCGCGACCGGGCGGATGCGGTGCTGCGCGATGGTCTCGGGCAGCGCCGCGGAGATCGCGCGCCGGTTGGTCATGACGTAGGAGACGCCGGAGGGGACGCGCACGTTGTCCTCGAGCACGCGGAACTCCCCGGCGTTGTCGCGGATCAGGTCGATGCCGGACACGTGGACGCGGACGCCGTTGGGCGGGCGCACCCCGGCGGCCTCCCGGTGGTAGTGCGACGACGTCGTGATCACCCGGCGGGGGATGACGCCGTCGTCGAAGACCTGCCCGGCGTCGTACACGTCGGCGAGGAAGGCCTCGAGGGTCTTCACGCGCTGCTGGACACCGCGCTCGATGGTCGACCAGGTGTCCATCTCGATGACGCGCGGGAGGATGTCGAGCGGGAAGGCCCGCTCCTCACCGCCGATGTCGAACGTGACGCCCTGGTCGAGGTAGGAGGCCTGCAGCTGCTCGACCCGACTGACCAGCTCCGGCGTGCTCATCTCGCGCAGCGAGTGACGCAGTCGTCGGTACGGCGGTCGCAGCGCCTGCCCGTCGAACATCTCGTCGTACGCCGGACCGCTCGACCCGTATCCCTCGAACATGGCCGTCATGCCCGGACCATACCCAGGTCCGAGTTACGTGAACGTTGCGTCAGGGGTGAGCGCGTCGCCGGGTCTCAGGGGTGGGTGAGGACCTCGGCGCCGTCGGGGGTGACCAGCAGCGTGTGCTCGAACTGCGCGGAGGGGCGGCGGTCCTTGGTCACCGCGGTCCAGCCGTCGTCCCACATCTCCCACTCGTGGGTGCCGAGGTTGAGCATCGGCTCGATCGTGAACGTCATGCCGACCTCGATGAGGTCGTCGTAGTCGGGGTCGTCGTAGTGCGGGACCACCAGGCCGGAGTGGAAGTGGGTGCCGATGCCGTGGCCGGTGAACTCGCGGACGACGCCGTACCCGTGCCGCTTGGCGAAGGCCTCGATGACCCGGCCGACGACGTTGATGCGGCGACCGGGCTTGACCGCGCGGATGCCGCGGTCCAGGGCCTCGCGGGTGTGCTCGACCAGGGCGCGGGTCTCGGGCGCGACGTCGCCGGCGAGGAAGGTGGCGTTGGTGTCGCCGTGCACGCCGTCGAGGTAGGCGGTGATGTCGATGTTGACGATGTCCCCGTCCTGGACCACACGGGCGTCGGGGATGCCGTGGCACACGACCTCGTTGACGCTGCTGCACAGCGACTTCGGGAAGCCCCGGTAGCCCAGCGTGGAGGGGTAGGCGCCGTGGTCGCAGAGGAACTCGTGGCCGATGCGGTCCAGCTCGTCGGTGGTCACGCCGGGGACCACGTGGCGCCCGACCTCCTCGCGCGCCTGCGCGGCCAGGCGGCAGGCGGCCCGCATCCGCTCGATGGTCTCGGCGTCCTTGACCTCCGAGCCCTCGAAGCGCGCGGGCGCCGGCTTGTCGACGTACTCCGGGCGCACGATCTGCGCGGGGACGGGTCGCCGGGGGGAGACGGCGGCGGGCTGCACGGTCGCGGTGGTCACGTCCGGGAAGTCTAGGTCGCGGGGGAGTACGGTCGCCCCATGGCCGACGGAGGCAAGCCCGACCAGTACTGGTACTGCGTGAAGCACCACCGCGTGGAGACCGTCGACGACCTGTGCCCGGCCAAGCACCGGCTCGGTCCCTACGACTCCCGCGAGGAGGCCTCGCGCGCCCTCGAGATCGCCGAGGAGCGCAACGAGCAGTGGGAGTCCGCCGACGACGACTGGGACGCCGTCGAGGAGGACTGACCCACCCGTGGCGTTCTTCACCCGCACGCGCCGCTACCGACGCACCGACGTCTCGCCCTGGCCCTTCGTCGGGATGGTCGGCCTCGCGGCCTGCTTCTTCCTGTACGCCGCCTCGGCACCGTTCACGCCGTGGTGGGCGCAGACGCTGCTGCTGCTCTTCTGGCTGGTGACCACGGTGCGCGCGGTCGGCTGGTGGTCGAAGCGTCCGACGTGGGTCGCCTGGGCGCCGGTGGTGTGCCTGGTGGTGTGGTTCGTGGTCATCTGGGCCGGCGCCGCGTGGTGGGGCTGGTGAGCCCCACCGGCAGGGTCAGCGCATGACCCAGGCCTTCACGCGGACGCGGAACTCCTTGAGGTCGTAGCGGCTGCCCTCGGACAGCCCGACCTGCCACAGGACGTAGTAGCGCTGCGCCTTCTTGTCGAACTGGATCCAGTAGGGCTTCTTGTAGACGACACCGGCGTGGGTGCCCCAAGGGCCGCGGAAGACCCGGCGGCCCTTGAACCTGTCCTTGGAGTCGACGTAGCCCATCACCGCGTAGCTGCTGCGCGGGCCGTTCGTGGCCGGACCGCCGACCAGCGAGACCTGCGTGCGCTCGTAGCGGCGGGTGATCCCTCGCGAGCTCGGGGGGTAGCTGTCGGGGAGGTAGGCACCGAACAGGGCGACCGCGTGGCTCTGACGCGGGTCCCGGCACCGGGTCTGCGACTGCAGGGAGAGCGTGCCGCGGCCGCCGTGGGTCGACTTCCTCGCGATCCGGCTGCACCGACCCACCGAGGTGTCCAGGAGCACGTCCTGCGGCTTCAGCTTCAAGGTCACCCAGCGGTGCCGGACCTTGCCGTGCGAGAGCCGGAAGGAGGAGGTGGGGACGGTGGTGGTGTTGCCGGCGGCGTCGGTGGCCTGGATGAGGAACGAGTAGGTGCCCTCCTCGGCCATCGGGCCCTTGCGTCCGGCGCGGGCGGCTGGAGCACCGTCGGCGTCCTGGTCGACCTCGTCGAGGCGGCCGTTCCAGGCGGTGGTCCACTGCTCCCGGGTGCGACGGACGTCCAGCGCGGCCACGTGGCCCCCGTCGGCGTCGAGGACGCTCACCGTCACCTCGGCGCCCTTCTCGGCACGGCCGGAGAGCCGCATGTGGTCGAGGATGGTGTCCTTCGCGGGGTAGAAGAGGTCCTCGGCGACCTTGACCTTCCACACCTCGGGGGCCGTGGTGTCGACGACCAGGAGGGCGGTGAAGGCCTGCTCGAGGGGGCCGAAGTCGGGCAGCTCGCTCGAGGCGAGCAGGTCCAGCGTGTAGGCGCCCTCGGCCAGGGAGGCGGGGAGGGTCAGGTGCGCGTGCAGCAGGCCCGTCCCGTCGGAGGCCTCGGTGTAGGTGGTGGCGCCGGTGACCGGCTCGCTCTCGGGCGCGTCGACGGGACGCGCCGACCAGGTCAGGTCGCCGTCGGTGTGGGCGTGGTCCTGCCACCAGTCGCGCGCCAGGCGGACGGTGACGGTCGGCTCGGTCAGGTTGGTGTGCACGGTCTCGAACGCGGAGAGGTAGAGACGCGAGCGGACCTGGAGGGGCTCCGACCGAGCGACCTCCGTGCAGTCCCAGGTGGAGTAGTGCTCCGTGGTGCAGCCCAGCACCTGGACGGCGTCACGGCCGTCGGCGAGGTCGAGCACCTGGCGGCCCTGGGGCTCGAGCTCCTGCTGGCCGAGACCGCGGGCCCACACGCTGGTGTAGCCGGGCACGTCGACGTCGACGGCGTACTCGAAGGTGTCGGGGTTGAAGGCGGTGACCTCCGGGAAGACCACCGTCGGCCCGGTGGCGGTCGGCTCCTCGGTGGCGGTCGGCTCTTCGGTGGGGGTCGGCTCGGTGGGCTCCGCGGTCGCCGTCGGCTCGGTGGGCGTCGGCTCGTCGGTGGCGGTGGCCGCGGCAGCGGCTCCGAGGACGAGGGCGACGGTGGCGGTGGTCGCCGTCAGCACCGTCAGCGCGCGGCGCCGAGGAGGACGAGGACGGGGACGGTGCTGCGAGGACATACGAGACTCCCGGGACGCTGGTGAGGCGCAAGTGTCCCAAGAGGCGAGCTCAACCCCCGCATCGGTAGGGCCTCAGGCGGGCTCCGGCGGAGCGGCCGTCGGAGTGGCCCGCAGGTCGAGGCGGGGGATCCGGTGCCCATCGACCTCAGTGACGAGCAGGGTGTGCTCGTCGTCGACCTCGACCCGGTCGCCGACCGCGGCGATGCGGCCGAGCCGGTGCAGGACGAACCCCGCAGCGGTCTCGTAGGGCCCGTCCTCGAGCTCGACCCCGGTCGCCTCGGCGAACTCCTCGATGCTGAGCCCTGCCGCGATGCCGCCGGTCTCGACCGCCGGGGGCGGGTCGTACTCGTCCTCGATCTCGCCGATCAGCTCCTCCACCAGGTCCTCGAGGGTGACGATCCCGTAGGTGCCGCCGTACTCGTCGACGACGATCGCGATGTGGGTGCGCTCGCGGCGCATCGCGCCCAGCGTCGGCAGCACCCGGTTGGTCGCGGGCAGGAAGGTGATCGGGCGGGCCAGGTCGGAGACCCGGGCGTCCGGGGTCGCATCGAGCAGGTCGCGCACGTGCAGGAAGCCGAGCACGTCGTCGGTGCCGTCGCCGACGACGGGGTAGCGGGAGTAGGGGCTGGTGCGGACCAGGTCGGTGACCTCGGCGACCGAGGAGTCGCCGGGCAGCGTCACGACGTCGGCGCGCGGGCGCATGACCTCGCGCAGGCTGCGGTCGCCGGCGTCGAAGACGTCGACGAGGATGGCCCGCTCGGAGTCGCCGAGTCCCTGGTGCTGGTCGACGAGGTATCGCAGCTCCTCGTCGGTCATGTCCTCCGACGTCGCGTCCGGGTCGCCGCCCAGGAGCCTCACGACGGCGTTGGTGGAGACCGAGAGGAACCACACGACCGGGCGCATCAGCGTGGCGAAGCGGTCCAGGGGCGGCCCGACGAGCACCGCCATGCCGGCAGCCCGCTGCAGGGCGATCCGCTTCGGCACCAGCTCGCCGAGCACCAGCGACAGGTAGGCGATCAGCAGCGTGAGCAGGACCAGCGCCAGCGTGTCGGCCAGGTCGTCGGCCAGGCCGAGCCCGGCGAGGAGCGGGGCCACGTCGGGAGCGAGCGTGGAGGCGCCGTACGCCGCGGAGAAGAAGCCGGCGACGGTGACGCCGATCTGCACCGCGGCGAGGAAGCGGTTGGGGTCGCGGGCGACGGCGGCGACGCGGGCGCCGCGTCCGCCGCGCTTCTCGAGCTGGTCGAGCTGGCCCTCGCGGAGCGAGACCAGGGCGAGCTCGGTGCCGGCGAAGACGCCACCGACGAGCACGAAGAGCAGGACCAGGCCGAGGTTGGCCAGGGTCTGGGTGTCCATTGCGGGCGCTCAGGCCCTTTCCGGGAAGGGGATGGGAGCCCCCAGGATGCCGGATCCGGCCAACACCTGCGCCACCCCGGGTCGCGGGTCAGCGCGGGCTGACCCAGAGGATCTCGTCCTGGCCGTCGCCGTTGTCGGTGAGCACCAGCAGGTCGTGGCCGGGCCCGTCGACCACCTGGCGGATGCGCCCGTGCTCGCGCAGGGCGTCGGGGGTGCGGACCCGCTTGAGCCGGCCGCGGTCGTCGAACTTCATGAAGAGCACGCGCTGGTCCTTCAGCACCGCGACGGCCAGGGTGCCGCGCAGCGCGCCCCACTTCTTGCCGACCACGAAGGACGCGCCGCCGGGGGCGACGGTCGGGTCGCCGGAGGACCACCGTGCCTCGCGCTGCTTGCCGGGCAGCGACTGGTCGGTCATCGGCACCGACTCGTCGTAGCCGGGCACGGGGTGCCAGCCGTAGTCACCGCCCTTGACCAGCTTGTTGACCTCGTCGTCGCGGTAGCTGCCGTGCTCGACCGACCACAGCGAGCCGTCGGCGCGCTGGGCGAGCCCCTGCACGTTGCGGTGGCCGTAGGTGAAGACGTAGCGCTGCTTCTTGTTGCGCGCCTTCACGAAGGGGTTCCTCGGCCAGGGGTCGCCGGTGCGGCGGTCCAGGCGCAGCACCTTGCCGCCCAGGGAGGTCAGGTCACGGGGGTTGGTGCCGACCGCGGCGTCGCCGGTGCCGACCAGCAGCGAGCCGTCACGGGCGACCAGCAGGCGGCAGCCGCCGTGACGACCGGAGGTCGCGGGCAGGCCCTTGAGCAGCACGCCGCGGCGCTTCGCCTTGGTGCCGCTGTCGTTCAGCCTCCACGCGACCACGCGCACGTCGTGCCCGCCGTCCTTGGTGGTGGCGCCCTGGCAGGTCCAGAAGCGGCCGTTGCGGCGTACCTTCGGGTCCACCGCGAGGCCCATCAACCCGGTCTCCCCGGAGACCCAGACGGACTCCGAGGGGAAGTCCACACGGCGTACGTCGCCGTCCTCCCAGATCGAGACCGTGGCCCGGTCGCGCTCGGTGAGCAGCAGGCGCCCACCGCCGATGGGCTGGACGTCCCAGGGGTTGTCGAGCCCGTCGGCGATCACCTCGACGTCGAGCCCGGGCACGGCCCGGCCGCCCTCGGGCCGGCTGCCGGCCGTCGCGTCGCTCGTGCCCGGCTCCGAGGCCGTGGAGCACGCCGCGCCGGTCAGGGCCAGCGGCGCGAGCAGCGCGGCGAGGGGGAGCAGGAGCGGTCGGCGGGTGGGCCACATGCCGTCCACGGTAGGTCTGTTACCGAAACGTGGTGCTCACCTGCCCGAGGCGTGCACCGAGCGTGGTCGGGGCGTGGCGGAGGCCTGCGTAGCGTTCAGGTCACTGGACAGCGACACCGAGATGCACCACCGCTACACAGACGGCGGGCCGGATGTGGGGACACCGGCCCGACGACCGGGGGGACAACGATGAGGTCGTCCGCCGCGCATGGGGGCGCCGGCGG
>LULK01000302.1_pt1 | contig 32353 bp, 44 predicted proteins | sample 728181 | NCBI WGS metagenome assembly LULK01 (sample SAMN03860291, study PRJNA289734) | marine metagenome | biome: seawater column; feature: ocean; material: water; isolation source: Red Sea water column Station 169 - depth 10m | place: Saudi Arabia: Red Sea | collected 2011-10-15 | depth 10 m | reverse complement strand
CTAGCGGCAACATCACCACCAGCTATGGTAGCGGTGCCTCGTATAGAACCACCTAATAAACCACCAGCTATGGCTGCTTCACGATATTCTGCAATGGCATCTTCACTGGTTAGAGGTAAACCAGCTTGTGCACGCTCTAGGACTTGTTGTCCTAACTCTGTAGGTGCTTCTACTACAGCACCAGCCGCAGCACCTTTAACGCCACGGGTAAATATACCACCGCCGCCCACTGCACGATTAGTAAGACCAAGTTTTCCTACGAATAAACGCCCAAGAATTGCATCAAGTGTAGCTTGCGGTATAGCAGTGAGTGCGGCTGCACCTTCATCTATTTCAGTTCGCAGTCCTTGATCTATGGCTTCTTTTTGTCTTTCACGGTTCATACCATAAAAGAACGGTAAACTAGCAGCTACGCCCCCTACTAAGGCACCTAACCCTGCACCCACTGGGCCAAGAGGCGCACCAAATTTAGCTCCTGCAATACCACCTGTAAGAGTTGCGCCAATTTGAGGAGCGCTTTCTGCGGCAATACCTCCAAGATAAGATCCAAAGTCTCCAATACCGCCAATATCATCGAATCTGGTTTGGAACCGTGCTTTGCGTTGTGCATCAGCCTCATTTTCAAGGGCTACTTCAGCACCATATTGTTCAAGTCCTTCGAGACCTAACAGTCCACCAATACCTTCAAGAGCAGAACCTGTGGCCTGCCCTATAATATCGGTGCCAATGTCTATACCTCTAGCAATAGAACCACGTTGAGATTCAGCATACTCTAATTGATCTTGTAATTGCTGTTCGAGTAGTCGCTCTCTTTGTTCAGCTCGTTGAGCCTCTAGCTCTGAGTCAGTAACTGTAGAAAGGCCACGTTCTTCTAGTGCTCTGCGTATAGCAGAAGCTCCAGCAATATCTCCACGGGCTTCTTTCTTACGTATGGCCTCTCTAGCCTGCGCTAAAGTAGGCATCTGGCTACTCTTCTTCCAGTATTGCGGTGTCTATCTCTGATCCAAAACTAATACCCGTGCTTAAACGAGCTGATTGTTCCTCTAAGATCGCTTGTGCATCAGCAATACGCCGTCTCATCGTATCAATATCTCTTTGCAAATCCGCAGTGTCCGCAAGTAGTTCTGCGTCAAGTTCTCTTCTGAGTCTATCAGCTTCTATTGCATCATCGGGATCATCAGATGCTTCTAGTGTATCCAGTTTTGAATATTTAGGACGTAATCGTAATTCAGCTTCTAATTCAGTTTTTATACCTTCGGCTTGCAATTGTTTACCAGTAAGAGCGGTAATTATTCCTCTGGCATTCTGACCAGTTATTTGCTCCCCGAGCAGTCGATTACGTTCCGCATCGCTATATAACTGGCGAACATTATTTTGCGCCTGTAAGCTAAGTTGAGCTTTCTGCATTATGCTCTGACGTTCGTTTCTATCAGCGGTTTCTAAGAAGGTACGAGCGTTTTCTTTTTGCCTCATCGTGTTAGCTTCAGACTGTTGGTAAGCATTTGCAGCATCAGCACCGAATCTACGATTAAGTTCTACAACAGTAGTCTCAATACCTAAAACATCTTGATCTAACTGTTTACGACGTTCTGCTTCTTCACGACGAAGTTGTCCACTGCGTATACCTACACCAGTAATGCCGCCTCTACCTCCAGCAGCTAACAAATCTATGAGTCTATCCATACCTTGTGGAGTGGTTTCGTCATAAGTTGTTTGCATACGCTCTTGCATATCTTTCAGTCTTTGACGGCTTTCTCCAATTTGAGAAAGATCTTCTATTCTTCTTAACGCTCTAATACCCGCTGCCTCTGGATCAGCGCCTAAATCTTCTCTTGCAGCACGACGTAAACCTTCGTCTGCTTCATAAGTTTCCATACCTTCTATGGTATTTTTCATTTGTTGTAGTAAAGCTAACCCTGCATTTGGTTTAGGGTCGGAAGGTGTAGCAGGTGTATTAACTACTGGTGGTTCTGGAAAGCCCTCTTCTCTTGCCGTATCCACTTCTGGTAGTCGTGATTTAGCATAGTCGGTAAGTTCAGCAGGTTCAGAAGCTATACCTGTATCCTGCTCTCGTTGCGCTCTACGCATTCTACCTACCGAAGTTAGTGGCGCAGTATCATCGTCATCTAGAGGTCTACCTAACGGGTCAAGCCCCGCTTCATTCATTAATCTCTTAAACTCTAATGCCTTATAATTAGCAGGCATATTTAGAGTATCTACTTGTTCTCTTAAAAATTTAGCAAGTCGATCAGGTGGTAGATTTGGCCCTTGTGCACTTCCACCCCGTTGAAAAGAAACAATACCACCCTCTGCTAACTGCACGGGGCGTGCTTGACTCATCATGCCTTGAGTCATTCGGGGCTGCTGTTGTGGCATACCTTGAGGCATACCCTGTTGTGCACGTTGCACAATGTCCGTTTCACTTGGGCCTACGCCCATTTCTTTTGCAGCCTGCTGACGATACTCACCCATAAGACCCTGCTGCATTTGGTCTTTTATGGTCATGGGGTTGCCTTGCGCCTGCATCATTTGATTACGCTTTACAGCATCAAGGTCTTTCTTGAGTTGCTGCATGGCAAGTAGATCTACTAGCTCTTTGGTGACATTGGCACGCTTCTCAAGCTCTTGTGGCCTGCCTACATAAGCATCTTTTGTGCGTTCGATTTGACTAAGAGGATTAGATAGCACTTTATGTTCCCCCTCCTAGCAACGCTAAAAGTCCTGCTAAACCACCAGATATTTGTTGGAAGCCTCCGGGTTCGACAAACTGACGTGACGTAGCAGTTATTGGTAACCCTTGTAGTAGAGACTGCATGAACTGTAACTGCTCATACGGATATTGTTGTTCTTGTTGGAACTGCAAATAATCAGCGGTGATACCTTCTTGCTCTATGTCACGCTGTTCTTGTCCAGCGGTACGCATGTCTCGTAGTGCGCTTAACCCAAACCGGCGATCAGCTTCTTCGGCTGCGATCCTACGGCGCTCTTCTTCGTTAAACTGCTTACGTTCTCGTTCTTGACGCTCTATTTCACGTCTAGCTTCTTCATTAGCCTGCTGTCTACGGCGCTCATCAAACTGAGAAAGACGGTCAGCTTCTATATTGAACTGTCCTCGACGTGCTTCTTCTGCTCGTCGCAGTGCCTCTTGCTCTACGTTAAACTGCCGCTGCGCCTGTGTAAAAGCATCGGAGTACCCCCTACCTGTAATATCGGCAAGTTGGGTGCCTAAATTACGTGCTCCTTCAGCTTCCATAATAGCTTGACGAGAACCGCCAAAAGCACCAGCACGAGTTAATCGTCCAGCATCTGCAACACGGCTAATATCTGCTTGACGACGTGCTTCACGTAACTGTGGTTCTAATGCAGCTTGTAGGTATGGATTCATAAACTGCTGTGCAGAAGCAGCAGTAAAAGATGCGGGGGTGAACCCCGCTTGAAAGCCTTGCCCTGCGGCATCACCAAAACCAAACGTACCACCGGCAGTCATATTGCCGCCAAAAGAGCCTATACCAGTTTGTTGGTTGGGATCTAACCCTGCATAACCAGCAAAAGCCTGTTCTTGCAGTCCACTAGCACCAGCAGTGAGTGGGCCGGTGTAGGCTTCAAAAGGTTTGTCGGCAAGAGCCATGCCTTTGCCAAGCATCTCTGTGACATAAGGGCCAGCAAACTGTGCCAGTCCTTGTTGAGTTCCAGATATTTGTCCTACAGGACTATTAGGATCTTCTACCGTAGGGCCATTACTCATAATCTACCCCGCCTTTTTAGACAGCATCATAAGCACTTTATCTGCGTCTATGTTCTTCTGTTGTTTAGGTGTGCCAGTAGCCTTGGTGCGTACCATACTCATAAACTCATCAAGTGCTTCTGCACCTGCATCAGAGTTACCGTTACCAAGCATCGCCACCACGTCTGCTGGTAGCACAAACTCACCATGACTCAATCGTGCTTCTTGTACACCGTCAATGTCAGCAGGTATGAGATCAGCTTGTCCGTCAGAATCACCTTGCAGGTAGCCACCACCTTGCAGCACTGAACCGCCCCCCATAAATCCTGCTGCCTGTGCTTTAGCCGCAGCACGAGCCTCTTCAACAGACATTGGTTCTTGGCCTTCTGGTGCTTTTGCATATATGACATCAGAAAAATAGCATCAAAAGCGCCTCTATCTTTGAGCAGGCTTGCTAACCCTAGACCTAAGCCCAACTGACCTAAATTAATACCGCTAGATTTTTTGCCGCCGAGCAAGCCCCCAAGAAGACTCTCAAAAAAGTTAGGATCGTCTCTATCTTGGGTAGCTGGAGTAAGGGCAGCGATTAGCTTACTTATCGTATCGTCACTAGCACCTGCCGGTGCACCCAAGGCTTCTAAAAAAGCGTTATCATCGCCTTTGAGAAAATCAGGTATGTCATCAAAAGTTTCTGGTACATTTGCAGAGGCAAAAAGATCGTCAAACGCACTAGAAGTATCACCTTTAAGAAAATCAGGCACATCATCTTCAGACGAATCATCCATAAAAGGAAGATTAAAAAACATCACTTGCCTCCGACTATACGTAGCAGCTCGTCAAGACTACCATAAGAACTTCTGACCGCACCACCACTGGCCCTACCGCCACCTAAACTAGCTAAGAAATCTATTGTGTCATCGGCGCTAGTGCGTCTTTTTTCACGATCCCCAAGATCAAATATCTCTGCACCTGTCTCTTGCAATATGCCGGGGGTACGGATGAAAGAGGTGGGGGCGCGTGTAGGCACTGACATGTCAATGTCAGGTAGTGGCACATCAATTTTAGGTAGGTCAACATCAACTTCGGGTAGGTCAACATCAACTTCAGGTAGGTCAATTTCTTCTATCAACTCTTTTACTGGCTCTATAATCGCGTCGTCCACCGTAGAACCTACCGTTCGTACTGCATCCTCTACAACAGGTGCAGCGTCTATTATCGGATCGACTATAGGCTTAACAACGTCTTCTACTGCCGCCCCCGTAGCTCGCACTACATCTTCTATGAGTGGTGCTTTCTCTACCACAGCTCCTGCCACATCTTCGATAACATCAACCACAGGTTCTGTCACATCACCCAACACCTCAACGGTGTCTTCTACAAATCCTTTTACGGGCTGCAACAGCACGTCATCAAACATCCTACCGCCTTCTGCTATGGCATCGCCTATTTTCTTAATGAACTCAGGGGTCTTTATGTTGTTAGGGCCAAGTGCACCACCTTCCATAATGTATTCACCAAAACCTCTAACTATGGCATCACCAAAATCGGTGCCTTTTGCCAGCTCAAGCTCTGTTTTAACAAGTCCTGCAACAACATCGTCTTGGTTAATGTTGTAGCCATCTAAAAACTTTTCATTTAAACCGACTTTATTCATCGCTGCTTCGGTAAATTTAGGGCCAAATGCAGAAATCGCTGCACCTGCTATATTCCCATCTATTGCAGCATCTACAAACTTGGCTCCTGCTACCACCTTGTTAAACGCATCGGCAGTATTTGTGGCAGCGTTTGCCGCTTCTAACAGTGCTGGATTTTCCGCTGCTTTTGCTACTAAATCTGCTGCGTTGGCGTTAAGCCCCTGTGCATATCCTCCTGCCCCAGCCAAAGCAAAAGATTTTAAGATGTCATTAGTATCCCCGCCTGTAGCTGCGGTTATACCAGCAGAGGTAAGACCTTTGGCTAACGCAGTGCCTGCTGCAGAAGTACCACCACCAAACGCAGCCGTGCCAGCAAGTGCCCCGCCACCAAAAACAGATAGACCTACAATACCTGCAATTTTTAAGGCATCTTTAACAGAGGTATCTTTGACTTCTTTGGTGCGTATCTCACCGAAAGTCATAGGGTCATATAGATAAGTAGACCCGTCTTTTGTCTGACGAACAGGCTGCACACCGTATTTGGCATACAAAGACTGAACCATCGGGTCACGCTTGAACGATTCTAGTAGAGCATCTTGATACCCTAATCCCTCTGTAGCCTGTAGATACGGTATCGTTTCTGCAAGCACAGGCTTAATTAATGATTGGAACTCGGCTATCTCTGCCTGCGAAGCAGTGGTATGTTCTTCGTAGTTACCACCAAAGTTACTAATGTTTGATTCGCCCACGCTAGGCGTGATCTCAAACCCGTAATAATTACTTAATGCCGCCGCAGTATCTGTACCGCTGGTATTGGCTATCGTGCCAAAAGCAGATTTAACGACATCTGTGTTTACACCTACACCACTCTTTAATCCTTTTAGGTATTCAGGGCCACCCACTTCAGATAGATATTGGTCAGGCGTAAAATCTAATTTTGGTTTTTTCCTAGCATCTTGGGTCTTTATTGCCTTATCTATACCTTCTGCTTGGATACCCTCCCTACTCATGCTGCGGTCAATAGCAGCTTTAGGGTCTAGTGGGTCTATAACGGTGTTTCTAAACACTCTGTCATAAAAGTCGTCCACCTCATCTACGTCGTCTACCGTGTCGTAGACATTCTCATCTGCTGCACCAAGCAGAGTATTTTTGTAACTCTCAATAGCGTCTTTAGCTGCTATAGGTTTATTTTCTCCGCGTGTCTTTATCGACTCCGCTGTAGGTGCGGTAGTCACAGGAGAAGGTGTTGTAGGTTCGGGTATAAACTCCCCGCCGCTTACAGGCTGACCTACTCTGTTTGGTGGTGTTACTGGTGCGGGTGTAGGTGATGCAATCGGCGCTGTAGGTGCGGTAGTCACAGGGGGAGCTATCACCGGCTTAGGTGCCACGGGTTGTGGTCTGGGTGTTACCGGCGGCGAGGGCGCAGGAGTTGGTAATCTAACTGGGTTTGGCCTAGCAATAATCCCGTCACGCCTAGGTGGTGCAGGAGGTGGAGCAGGTATGACTGGAGGGGGTGCTACACTAACAGGTGCAGGGAATCCCCCTAACCCAAACCTACTAAGATCTCCAGCGGTAGGTATTTTTCTAGGGTCAAAAGAAAAGCCACCTAAACCTCTACCAAACCCTCCACCAAAACTACCTATCATCACTCTACCTCCAGCAGACTAGCAACAACGTGTAATCTGTTAGCTGTAGCAGCAGTGACTTTTACTATCTCAGACTCCTCTATCACTAAAGGCGCAGTGAGTAATTCCACCGTAGCGTTTGCGCTTACTGCTTTCGTCTTAAACAAACTAAATACAGCAGATGCAGAGTCGGTAATCGTGACAGTAATGGTATCTGCGTTACCCGAATCTTCGGACACAAGAATGGATTTAATAATGGCAGTGCGTGCTGTTGGGCACGTATACAGCGTAGTAGCTGTAGTAGCCGTTAAATCTACCTTTGCGTTTTTATACTGATTAGCCAAGGAACCATGCCTGTGCTTGAGCTTCTGGTGCTGTGGATAGTTCTCGTATGCCTTCGTCTAACTGCCTAAAGTAAAGGCGTAACGCATTATTAAACAGTTCAAACGAAGCTGGTGTGTATTCTTTGGGAGGATCGGGAAGTCTTGGAGCTACAAAATTATAGGTAGGCATTACCGTCTCCCGTCCGCTCTTATGTCTATTCTAGGAGCACCCAACTGCCACTTTACACCTAAGCTATCAGACTGAACCTTTATAGAAAGCTGCCGCCCTCTTACTCTAGTATTTACTTGTGTGGTGTATTTTTCTACTGGCACCGTAGCAGATCTTGTCACTGTGCCACTACTAGATCCGCCTTCAGATAGTGGATCGTTTCGCCCAGAACCAGACGACTGCAAAGGCAGTAGCTCAAACGTAGCCGCAGGGCTTTCGGCAGTAGACCCTTCAAACGTAATATCAGGGAGCAAACGTCGTATAAACGAGAACTTGTCTCCATCGTCTATATCAAACTCGCCCGACGTTATAAATGCAGTTATAGCAGTGCCAGAACTACCCTCATTGTTGTCTAATCCATCCTCATGCGTGACAAGGTTGTTACTATAAGTAGCAGCAACAGGAAACTGACGTATGCCGGTGTCTACCCATGCAGATCGGGCTAAACTACCAAAGTACCAAATGTCCTGTTCATAGTTGTATATGACGTATTTATCTACCGTGGTAGACGTGCCTGAACAATAGAACCACCATATCTCGTTAAAACCTTCGTTCGATCCAGCAAATACCTGCTCTATCTGTTCTTGGTTTATATCACTAAATACATGCCGCTTTACGGTACAAGGTAAGTTTCTAACGCTACCGTCGTATAGATAAAAAGAGTCCAAACCCATCCAATAGGTTACGCCATCAGAAAACACCGCTGCATTTTGTGATGCTATAGACAAGTTGGTAGACAGTAACTGCGAACCCCACACTATAGTGCCGCCAACATATTGCAGGGCATATAGAGCAGAATCGGTAAACACAAGGATTTCTTGTCGTGCTTGTAGTGCACTTATTATTTCAGATCCTTGGGATAGCCTTAGATCACCCGCTTGGTTAGTGGCACTGGGAGTCCAGTTCACTGCGTTTTCTTGATCTGACCACCGAATCAACATTGGATCTTGAGTGGATGTTCCTAGCGTATTAGCGCCAAAACAAAATACGAACCGGCTCACGTCAGATACTAGTATGAAGTTTTGTTTTGTTGGTGTATTAGAAGCGCCCGCTAAAGACGATAGCTCTACCGCTCGTGTAGTAAGTCCATTGGTAGCATCCCAATAGTAAATACTGTTACCACGAGGGCCAAATATCAGATCTTCTCCAAAGTTGGATTGGCTCCATAGCCTCAGTGAATCTGTAGATGTAGCCCCGTTACCCCATGTGCCTTCGCTCCACCCACCAGCACCCCAACCGACTAACGGTACGGCAAACTCTGGGCCTACGTTTAGTTGATATTTTGCTGTTACGGAGCCGCCACCAGTAGCAGATGACGAGGCTGCGCTACTAGACTGTATAGTGTAGGTATTACCAGTAGAATACGTTATCTGAAACTCACCATTTAAGGTCAGTCCGCCCACAGCAGAAGCTCCGCTGAATGTAACAAAATCACCGTTAATATATCCGCCGTTAGCATCCGTAACAGTAACGGTGGTAGACCCACTAACAGTCTCAAAAGGGTCGGTAAGAGACACACCAGACGGCGTACGTTCAGGCGTCACATCGAAATAAGCCCCGCCTTTCTCTATGTAAAATTTAAGATTAGTGCCTACACTAAGTAGCTTTTGTCCCTCTAGGGTTACCCAGTTAAACAGTGCACGCGCAACACCTAAAAACGTATTAGAAGATATACGCTGCCACCCACCTATTTTTTCGGGGTAACCTGCACGAAATCGTATTTTATCGCAGTCAGCCCAGCCTTCTTCATCTACATAACGTGTAACTTCTTTGTTTACACCGGGGCGTAGAACCAGCTTACGTAAAGGCATTATCTATACTCACCTGACCGTATAAGTTCAGTGACTTCTACTGCGCGATCACCTACCTGCTTTGCCCATCTACTATCCATAAACTCATCAGCAGCTACATCGTACTGTTCACGGGACATGGCTTCTAAGGCTTTAACAAATCCTCGTAGTCTAGTCAGACCAAGGTTAAAACACAGGTTTATCATGGCATCGCGTCGAGGCTTTTTAAGGTCTCCATACCAATCGTATGCCGCTCTTAATTCTGCATCGCAACGTTCTATGTCATTCATCAAAAGATATTCGATCTCATCGTCAGACAGGCCAATACCGCCATCTTCGTCAATGCAACGCCCGACACCGATGGTGGTCTTGTCGGCTGTACACTGGTATGCGAAAGCCTTTACACCCTCGTGCCGCTTCAATGTATCTACTAACTGACCCATGAACGTCACCATCTACTTTTCTCGTGCTACGGAGTTGACTTTTTCGTATGAACGCATAGCGCCTAATCCGAGCATACCCATCATAACGGGCACAAGAAGCGTTGTATCTACCTCTGGCACATCTACCCAGATGCCTAATATGTTTACGATGATGGTGTTGTAGAGCAGACCAAACGCAGAGATCCATCCAATACAGGGACGCCACCCAGCTACAAATAACGACTTATGTGCAGCTTCCATCTTGTTAATTTCTAGCTGGCCTTTTAACGCTTCCTGCGCGTGGCGCTCCGACATAGTTGCGATCTCATGGGCCAACGCATTTTTCTGATCTTTGTCTTCAATGAACTTATCCAGCAAACCTGTAACTGGGCCGATTAGCTGTCCGACTAAACTCATCTACCATTCCCTCTGTTTGACCATGCTTGCGCCCCGAAGAACGCTGCCAATATACCTGCGACTGAAACAAAGTAGACTGAAGCCATATCGCCCAGAATGCTTGCTGCCTGCACCAGTCCAGCCCAACTGCTTACGACTACTAACGACGGATACAGCAACATACCCCACAAAGCAAACCAGCTCATACTTCTTTGTGCTTGCGCCCTTTCGTTGCTGATCTTTAGTTCTTGCAGTTCTTTGCTAGTCTCTAACTCATCATCAGTAACTATGCCATCACCATCCGCATCGTATTCGGCGTAATCACTACCGTCTTCTAGTTTCTTTGCAGCCATCTCAGTCATAGAATGGTGTGTTTGGTGGTACTTTAACAGGGATACAATAGGCTGTAATGTTCTCTTGATTGTTCAAGCGCCTACCCTCTATCGGCTTAATCGTCCCCTGTTCCAACCAATAAGCAAATTGATTGCACCTGTGAATGTTGCGGAAGTGAAATCTACCCGCGACTTGCTCGCCCTCGACCAACATGACAAGCAAAAACGCCATAATCATCCGAAGGCTTTCAGGATCAAGACAAAGATCAAGACTGCGATGCCGCCTCCAATAATAAGAGTCGTGCCGCCAACAAGGAGTTGTTGAATAAGGATTTGCTTTTCGCGCTTACGCTTTGCCATTAGCCTCGCGTGTGCCCTCCTGTCTTGTTCCTGCTGCCGTATTGCTTGGTCGTAATCCTCTAACAACTTAGGGTCTGCGACTAAAAGCAAATCTCTAAGATCTTTTTGGTATCGCTCTTGGTTCCTACGAAGCATCTGTAGCTTGAGGATGTCATTCTTTGAGAGCGCATTGAAAGTCGAGCTTTTGCGTTGTACCTCAAAGTTGTTAAGAGCTTCTCCGAAATCAGACACCAAAGCCATCGCCTGCTGCACGTTGGCTTTACCTTCATTGACATTTTGAATCACCGAATTGATCTGCTGAAGGAGCATCCCGGCGGCTGCAACAGACTCGATAATCATGGTTTACCTCATAAAGAACTGAGGCAACGCAGCCGCTGCAATCAGCGCATACAATCCGTAGATAAGGTGTTCTAGGTGTTTGAACTTAGCAGAGCCTTCTGCAAGGCGCTCTTCAATGCGCTGATAACGTAAGGCGCATTCACGCTCATGGGCGTTGACTTCGTTCAATGCTTTTTCGCCTGCGTCGCTCATACCGATATGTTAACTCTTTGGCTAGGCGCTAGTTGTTGCGCCTCGACCCTGTTACCTTCTTTCGTATAGATTGTCGGTATGATTGTCTCTACCGCTTCGCGCACAGTCTCGCCTTCAGCGCCGGTTCTCAAACGCTCCTGCTTTTGCACAGCAACTTGCTTCCAACTAATCTGCGCTGTGTCATTAATGCTTATTTCCATCTTGTGATCCCTCTACAGGAAAACAGTTGATGTTGGCGGCTACTGTTCTGCGCTCGCCTTCCCCTTGAAATGGATACACCATGTGCTGCATCCAACTCGGAAACATATATAGCCTACCCACCTGCGGCCTCACTACGACATTCTGCGTAGGCTTCAGCCGCTCTCTGTCCCATGTGCTCGACTGTCCGTAGTTAAAGCACAAACAGCCATCACTTTCGCCAGAGGCATTGTACAGCCCGTATTCTTGTGACCCCGGCCTTGGCCCCTGCATTATCTGCGGTGGCACCTTAGTCCACGTTGTACAGCTAATACCCATGATCGTCTTTGTGCCATGATCGTGTATCGGGTTGTAATCACCCTCATAACTATGCACCGACCATAGCTCATCCATCTCAACGTTTCTGTTGCCGTCTAGCAACTGACCAGACTGGGCCATGAACTGGTTAATATACGTCACGCCCATTTCGCACAAGAACCTAGTAAACGGAGCCAGCCTTGGATCTTCGTGATCCATAACAAGCTGCTCGCCTGTTTTGATCTGACCTACCAGCGTGTGCGCTGCGCTGACTTTATCGTCTTGTGTCACTAACTCATCGAGATAGTCATTACACGATTCAACAAACTCTGTCGGGATGTCCAACTCCATCAAAAATACTGACGGAAGCGGGTGCATCTGAAACTGAATCTCAGCCATTTATAGCTTCGACGGCAGCTTCTTCCTCGCCCTCTTCAGGCTCTTCTTCAGGTTCAACCAACTGAGCATCAGCTTGCACTTTGATCTTCATCATCAAGGGCCATGTCCCGCTTTTGCTAGGCATGTCGCCAAGAATCGCTAGGATTGCGTTGATTTCGTTTTCTTCTAGGTTGATTTGCACGGTCTATCTTTCCTTATGGCTTATATGCTTTAGCTGCGGCAACAGCAGAATCTATGGCGCTGAAATCTTCTGATCCCCAATCGCCCAGCGCCTTTCCATACTCTAGGTATCCAGAGCTACGCAAAACTTTTTCTTGCTTCTCGGCATTGGTCAAGTCATTGCCATATTCGTTGTTTGCATCCAGCACACTGGTGATAACGTTAGCGCCATCCAGCATTGCTTGGTACATCTTCGCTTTTTCTTCGTCGGTTCTAGCTTCCTCAGACATTTCGTCCTCCTTATGATTCTAGGGCTTCAACACGAGCCGTTAATTCTTGAACTGCTTTGACTAACGGCATGATGAACATTTCACGGGAAACTTGTTGAACTCCCTTATGATCTTCACTCCAACCGCTAAAATCAGAAACACCTGCCGCATCTAACGCAGCCTTCACTTCTTGTGCGATGAAATTATACATCGTCGCTTCCGTGTTCATTTCATTGTCTTCAGGGTTTTCTTTGTAAAGATGCGCTAGTTGAGAATCTGAAGAATCAAGCTCATGGCTAGGTTTCCAATTATATTTTACAGGGCGTAAAGCGTTGATAAACGACAACCCTAGCGTTGAATCAGCTATGTTCTTTTTAAGTCTTAGGTCAGAGGATCGTGACCAGTTTGCATCTGTATCAAAATCATTTGTGACAACGTTACTGGCTTTGCCGAAAGAAAAATCATTTGAAGCTGCTGTTATATTAGTTCCCAGCACAATAGCGTTAACGCCGCTGTCCGACGCTGCATCGGCATTGACTCCGATAATTATGTTATTTTGACCGCTTATCAAAGCGTCACCAGCGTTGGTGCCTATGGCTATATTTGTCTGACCAGTGGTGCCAGCGAGTGCTGCGTATCCAATAGCGGTATTACTATCTCCGCATGACGCGCTTAATGCAGATACACCAACTACGGTGTTAAATCTTGCATTAGTCATGGCATCGCCAGCGAGGCCACCAATTATAGTATTGTTTGTTCCGTCAGTTATTCCTTGTCCGGCATTATAGCCCATTGCCGTGTTATAACCGTTACCAGCCGTGGTGTTATGGTTCAGAAGCGCAAGATTACCTATAGCTACGTTTCGGGATGAAAGCGTGTTTTCACTGAGGGCACCATAACCAACCGCCACATTGGTTTCTCCAGCAGTTATAGCGTCTCCACAAAGACCTCCGACGAGGGTATTTTGTATTCCAGTAGTGATTGAACCACCCGCCAGATAACCCACACCTACATTGTGAGTGTTTGAAGCTGTGGTTAAGTTTTGTGTTTGTAGTGCGCCACTTCCTAGAGCAACACTCCGACTACCTAGAGTATCTGAACCTAACGAATTCACACCAACAGCGACATTTTCTCCTCCTGCAGTCAGAGCATCAGCCGATGCGCCACCCAGCAATGTGTTGTTGGTTCCCGTGGTGACGTTTGTCCCTGCGTTGAGGCCGACAGCGACGTTATAAGAGGTGGTTGAAGTCGTAAAGTTTTGTGAGGCAAGAGCATTTGCTCCAATCGCTACAGTGAACGTACCTTTTGTGTCTGAACTCAGGGCTGATTTACCCACAGCAACACTGTCCGTTCCCGTGGTCAGGGCATCACCTGCATTAGCGCCGATCAGTGTGAGGTTTGTCCCCGTGGTGACTGATGCCCCTGCATTCACCCCAACTGCTGTGTTGAGAGTAGCTGTAGCTGTTGTGAAATTTTGGCTCTGCAACGTCCCGAATCCGAGTGCAGTAGATTGCGAACCTAAAGTGTCCGCACTCAAAGCAGCATGACCGACAGCAGTGTTAAAATCTGCATCGGTCAAAGCGTCGCCCGCCAACCCTCCTACGAAGACGTTTTGAATTCCAGTGGTTATTGCTACCCCACTTTGGAACCCAACTGCTACATTATAATTTGTTGTAGCAGTGGCAAAGTTTTGTGTTGCTAATGCTGAGTGACCGATAGCTACTGCGCTGCTACCTTGAGTGTCAGTGGTAAGCGCATTTACACCTACCACCACGTTATAGTCGGCATCAGTCAAAGCATCGCCAGCAAGACCGCCCAATAGGGTGTTGTGTATTCCTGTAGTCATAGCCTCGCCAGCAGATTCCCCTACAGCCACATTGTAGTTAACGCTATTTGAGTTAAGTGTTTTGAGTGCGTTATGGCCTATCGCAACGACACCTGCATCACCTGTGCCAGCGCCTAATGCTTCATATCCAACGGCGACATTAGAATTACCCGTTGTGAGTGCGTCACCCGACAAAGAGCCTATGAGAGTATTCACTGTTCCCGTAGTTATTTGAGCGCCTGCTTGATAGCCAACCGCTACATTGTTGCTATTTGTGGCAGTCGTAAAGTTTTGAAAAAGTAAGGCTCCATCACCAATAGCTACTGACCTACTTCCTAACGTATCTGACCCTAACGCCTGTGTGCCGATTGCAATGTTGTTCGCCCCTTCTGTGAGAGCGTCAGCCGCAAGACCACCAACGATTACGTTGTTAGTTCCTGTAGTGATAGCACTACCTGCCGCTTGACCAACTCCGACGTTCAAAGCATTGGTAGCAGTCGTCATATTTTGCGAGCCAAGAGCCGTGTAGCCTACAGCAACGCTCATTGAGCCTAGAGTGTCTGCCGTAAGAGCGCCGTAACCCACGGCTACGTTGAAGTCGGCATCAGTCAGGGCATCTCCTGAAAGGGCGCCCACTAAGGTATTCTGGATTCCCGTGGTGACTGCCGCTCCTGCTTGCATACCAACGGCTGTATTGTAAGAAGTGGTCGCAGTTGTAAAGTTTTGATTTTGTAACGCGCTTTTGCCGATGGCGACATTTTGAGCGCCTTGAGTATCTGTCGTTAATGCCTCAACGCCCATTGCCACGTTATTATAGCCGGTGGTTAGAGCATCACCTGCAAGGCCACCGACGAGGGTGTTCTGGACTCCCGTAGTTACTGCTCCACCTGCCTCATAACCTATGCCTACATTGTAAGCGTCGGTATCCGTCGTATAGTTTTGAGCATCTAGAGCGGCATATCCGATAGCCACACTTCGAGCGCCTTGAGTATTCGTCAACAACGCATCAGTGCCGATGGCTACGTTGCGATCTCCAGAAGTCGTGGCCTCTAGTGCATTGAGTCCTATACCAATGTTATTTGAAGAAGTTGTAGCTGTTTTGAGGCTATCCTCACCGATAGCAATATTGTTGTCTCCAGTGGTAACTGCGCCACCCGCGTCTCGACCGATGAACACGTTGTTGTTGCCGCCGCTTTGTATCGCGTCACCAGCGTTAAGACCGATGCGGATGTTGTCACTACCTGCGGTTGCGGTGATAAGATCCGCGCCTGTGCCAATCTGTACTTGACTGTTCCCAGCATCGACCTTTAGAGCATCTGTCACTCCGTTACTTTCAACACGGAAGTCTAAGTCTTGACCGTCTTCGTTGAACACGGCTTCTGTTGAACTGAGGGAGATTCTTCTTCGTAGCGTACCTCCTAGTTGAGCAAACAAATCCAAACCTGCATCTTCAGTGCCGTCGCTTGCATCGAGCAGATTTGTTTGCATATAAACCATTGTGGTTTCTTCACCGGCATCGTTGTCGCCGCGAAACCTAATTCTTCCGATAACGTCATTGTCGGCAGGAGAGGCAGAGTCTCGAACAAGATCAAAAACTGGGCCAGCGTTTGCGTCATCGTCTGTGCTTTTTATGGTTAGCTGACTTGTGTTGTCGGCAGTCGTAAAAGTGGCATTAGTTCCTGTAAGAGCACCACCAACATCTAAAGCTCCAGACACAAAGAACGATGGAACAGACAGATCAGTAAACGCATCAACCATCGCAGCGCCTGATCCAGCACCGTCGCTGTAAATGGCTTTGGTTTGACCGTTGAGTATGGTGATAGTGGCACCAGAGCCTTGCTTGATAATGATGCTTTGAGATCCGCTGGTTGCGTTTTCAGGTGCAAGTGCTATCAAGAGTTCCAGTGTATTTAAGAAACATGCTCCTGCCGGGATCAGTAGACCCATCGGCAATAGTAGTAGTGTGGGTATCAGCATTCGTCGTAATAGCTTCCGTACCAAAGCTGAATGCCTCTGCAATTAGCTCTAAATTTGTATTTGTACTGGTGCCCCACGTACCTGATTCGTCACCAGTGGCAATCTCTTTTAAGCGTAGGTCGTTGACGTAAGTTGCCATCTATCTTCTCCGACGTTTAGCAGCGGGCTTTTTCATAGAGGCCACATGCTTTTTCAATGTTTCAGCTTGTTTTTTGTGAGTCTTAGAGGCTTTCTCTAGTCCCTTAATAATCTTTTTCACTTTACGTGGCATTAAGCTACCTCTTCCCAATTTGGAGTCTGACTCGTTGATACGCTTGAGTAACTTGGTGTCTGACTTGTCGATATAGTTGAGTAGTTTGGCGTTTGACTATCATCCACTAAGCCCCACACATTGACAATATTTACCACACCCGTTGCAGATACTCCTGTGACACCAATAACAGTATCAGCAACTGTTACATCACCAGCCGCTCCAGTGCCTTCAACACCCGTCGGGACAATCGTTTGACCCAACCCAATAGAGACTGTGCCTGCTGCGCCAGTGCCTTCAACACCCGTAGGCGATACATTTGCACCCGCTGTTGTAGTGACTGACCCAACTGCACTGGTGCCTTCAATGCCTGTTGTAGATACATTAGCATCTGCGGATACGGTAACTGTCGTAACTGCGCCAGTGCCCGCAACACCCGTTGGGGATACATTAGCTCCTGCACTGACCGTAACCGATCCAACAGCACCCGTACCTGCAACGCCTGTGACCGAAGTGCTTGCATCTCCGGTAACCGTAACCGATCCAACAGCGCCTGTGCCTGCAACGCCTGTGATAGAAACAGTGACGCCCGACCCTTCGATGATCGTGACGGAGCCGATTGACCCTGTTGCAGAAACACCTGTGATAGAAACAGTTGCGTCTGCGCTGACTGTGACTGTGGTGACCGCACCTGTGCCCGAGACACCTGTGATCTCAATAGGATCTGCTTGGCCCCACGGGCCTTCGCCCCAAGTACCTCTACCCCACCCATTAAGATCTGCCACATACTACTCGCTACGCGATGCGGATTATCGCGTTAGACGCATCCGCCGTTGGAAACTGAATAGTGAAATCACCAGCGGTGCTTGTCTTGTCCCCACCAAACGCCAACGTGCAAACAGCTTTGTCTGATTGAGTATCGTTATAAATCAGAGCACCGTTTGCAGTGATAGTGCTCGAACTGAATGTAAGATCAGAAAAATCGCAAAGTGCTGTGGTGCCTGATGTTGTGGGTGTAACGCTAGTCAATGCTGCACCAGCCGCTGTATACCCTGTGCCAGATACTTCATTAGACGTTGTGTATGCAGTAGTGCTTGCGCCTAAAGAAGCAGAGCTTGTATACAAAGCTAATTTAAACGTATTGCCAGAAGTGGCAGTAAAGTTGTGCGTGCCAACAAGAATTTCTTGTTTGAAGGATGTGCACATAGCCGTAGATATAGCCATTATAAACTCCTAAGTATGTCTGCCATGTCCTTATGACCTTGACGTTCTAGTTCTGCAATAAGTGTTGTCCTATCGCTTTTTATTGCTTCTTTTATGTAGTGCAAAGCTGTAGCTCTGACCGCTTCTTTGAATGCTTCTGCTTGTTGCGCTATCACAGGGTGACAACTACCACCCACACTTACAATCCTACCTGCGGCAGCTTGTGCCCAAAACTCAGGGTCATGCCCCTTGTGTTCTGTGGTAGCAACAAAAACATTGCCTACTTCCATTTGTGGAGCTTGTAAAACCATATAACTTCTTACTGCACTGTTAACCTAGCTTGACCGGAACGGTACGTATCTGAACGTAGCTTGCCGTCACCCAAAATTTTAAGTAGTCCCATAGAGGACACATACATCTTCTCATACAACGCAACCATATCTGGTTCACCTTTCATAAACCGCACAGCCTCTACCAAAGCGCCATTTAACAATGCTGAGTCAAACTCGTCACCTAGATATGTGGTGCCCGCAGTGACTATAGATTCTGGATAGTATCCGTAGTGAAGTTCTGTTGAATAGCTGCTGTTAGGTGTAGGCCCAAGAATAAATACATCATCGTTAAATATTGCGTAGTGCTTGGGCACCCCTGTTGCCGTGCTGGTTGGGTACGCTTCACGTATAAAGTTAACGTCTTTGTTCAACAAAAATGTGTAGCTGCCGCTACTGTTTATGACTGCCAAGCTATACACGTACAAAAAATCACTAGGAACTGCCAGATACTCATTGCTTGCTGTCATGGTGCCAGTTACGTTTTTACGCAATGCAGGTATTTGAACAGCGTTATATATCTTCTGCTCCGCTTGTTTTGTAAACATAGCAAGCTGATCGTCCGTGAATGTAAGTTCACAGATGTCTTCTATGTTTGTTTTTAGCTCGGTGTAGTTCATTGCTTACGCCATAGGGCCACGAGCCATCGTACCTTTTGTTGCAGCACCAGTGCCGCGTATTTTAATACCAGTAGTTTTCACGCCAGACATGTCAGGTTTGGGCGCTTCTTTAACAGGCTGCACGCCTTTAACTTGGGTAAACTTTGGTGTTTTCATAAACGCTCCTAAGTCGTTATTACTGTTACTGTCCCTATCTGACCTGTTGCTACTAAGTCGTTAGGAGTTAAACCAAAAGGATCATCACCTGCTCCTACAGGATTCCAACCCCACTGAATCTGTCTACTGCTATTCAGCCCCGCCTCACCCAAACTTCTATCAGGACGTGGATCTCTAATAGCTTGTGGATCATCTACTGGGAACTCACCTAGCTTCAATTGCGGGTGGTCAGGGTTCCAACAAGTAGGGCACGCTTTTAAGTTAGTGTCGTTTCCTTTACGTACTAAGTTTTTCAGTTCTCGTAGCTTATACTGAAACCCACATATGTCACATTCAGCAATCGCTCTTTTGGTAGATGCAAAGCGATTCGACATTAATATGTCCTAGTAGCGCGAGGTACGAATCGGGCAGACGTTTTTGTTCTGTCCTCCCCAGCCGCTAAAGCAAACTGCTCCTCGTATGTCTCTTTTAACATGGGTATGCGAGCCATAAGTTCTGGTTCTTTCATAGCTATGTGGTACGCCAACCCTGCAACCAAACAAGGAAAAAATCGAAAGTTTATGTCCGCTGTCTCTACCCCACTACCCGCATCCTGAATACGTCGCATACGATAGTATTTGAATATGTATTCATCGTTCTTATCAGGCACAGGCCACACGTTTATCTTAGGGTTATCTCTAAGACGTTCTATGTAAACCTGTATCGGTCTACCTTCTGTTAGTTTGTTAGGTATGGAAGCGTATGTGCTGACGCTTATACGACTGATGGTCAGATCAGACTGTGCATATTCGTCACCGGAATCTGTGCGTATGACTTGTTCTAACAAATCAATAGTATCAGCAGGTAGATCGTATTGACTGGTGCCTTTGACTAACGTGACGGTGCCTTCATCAACCGTCCATAAATTTATACCCCGGTTCTGCCACTCAATAGTCATTAAGTTCATAGAACGTCTAGCAGTGCGAATATCGTACCCAGAACGCATTTCACGACCTGCACGCTCCCACGCTTCTTCAGCGATCTCCGTGAAGTCCATATCAAATGCGGTTGTTCCAGATGTCGTCATGGTCTGCTACCCTGTACGTATAGCGTTTTCTTCCTACGCTTATTCATCACCGCGCCACAACCTTTGTGATTTGCGCGAATGGGGCCACCAGCTTTTGCTGTTTTAACCTTAGCTTTCGGTGTATTAGCTACTACTTGTTGCCCTCTAGCGCCAGCTTTTTTCTTTTTACGCGCTGTGGTGGCGCGTTCAGCCTGACTTAGCGACTGTGCTTTGGCTTTGGGTAAACAGCGATCAGGGTTCTTTTTATTCTTCGACGTACCACATGGCCCTTTAATTTTGCCATCGGTGCCAATACGAACCCATTGTTGTTCTCGCCATTGTTTGAGCTGTCCCATTACTTCACCTTTCGCGCTCTGCGTATGGCCTCTTTACCACGTTTAGCAATGCCTGCCTGCGTATGTTTACCTGCTGCTTTGGCTCTTTGTTCTAACACCGTAAGTATCTGTATCTTTCTAGCAAAAGGTTTGTTTATCTTTTTAACCTTAGCCACCGTATCACGAGCATCTTGAGCGGTCGCATACTTTATAGATACCGTATCTCTAGGGTTCTCATCCGTATACAGCCTGCGCCCACTACCCTTTGGTTTTTTGCCTGTACCTACCTTCGGATCTTTAGCCATTACTTCTTCTTTTTCTTGCTGCCCTTTGCGTAATTAGGATCTTTGCAATACTTAGAAGCTGCCATGTTTGCATACGCAGATGGGTAGGTATCAAACGTGCGTTTGGCCCACGCTTTACCAGCCGGGCAGATCTTACCGCCCGACTTTACCTTGCCGCCTTTTTTATAGTAATGCCTCATCGCATCTTCGCTGGACGTACACCCTTACGAGCGATACCGGCACCGCGCACCTTCTGCTTGGTTGCTCGTTTTTTACCGCCTACAGCACCGCCTTTGGCCTTCATCTTGCCGCCAGCTTTGTAACCTTTCGACTTAACCTTACCGCCGCCCATCATTTTGCCTTTACCGTCTATGGCAAACTCAGGAACCATCTTGCCGGTCTTAGGATCTTTAGCCATTGGCATCTTGCCACCAGCTTTCATCCCTTTGGCTTTCATCTTACCGCCAGCCATATAACCTTTAGTTTTCATCTTGCCACCAGCTTTGTAGCCTTTGGCTTTCATCTTACCGCCAGCTTTCATACCCTTAGCCTTCATCTTCGATTTCATCATGCCGCCTCTCATTGCTTTTTTAGGTGGACGTTTACCTTCACGATCCATGAAGTTTAGGTATTGACGTAAAGTCATACCTGAATCTCTTAACTGCTCTTTAGTTACGTTGGCTAAAGTTTTACCTTCTTTAGTTATCGTGTTTCTACGCAGAGCTTTTTCTGGCCCATAGTCTTCACCAAAACGAAATCTAGGGTCTTTTTTAGTTTTAGCTTTAGGTGCAGCTACCTTAGATGTTGTAGGGGCTTTTTGTGGCTTTGCGGGGCGCTTTGCTTTTGGGTCAGCCGCCGCTTGCCTACCCATTGCTTTGGCCTTAGCGACAGCGGTAGTGGCTTTACTAGGAGTTTTAACCATAGCCATATTAGCTTCACGCTCACGCTTCAGCCTATTCTGTCGTAACTGTTCTTTATTTTCAGCGCCACCCACAGCCGTCTTACTAGGTTCACGACGTCTACGTGCCGCAGCGCCTCTTTTAAGCCTACGTCTAGTGCCCGGAGGCGTATTATCTATCTTAATCATGGCTTACTCCTTGTCTGCGTACAGATTATCGAACACTTGGTTCACGTCGAGCGTATAGTCCAGATCGGACTTGCTGTAGTGAATGTGTTGAGAAGGACGAAAATCTGGTGCACCTTCTCCCGTTTCAAACCAAGCGGGATGTGTCACCCGCACCCTATTATTTGGTAGAGCTACAATATTACCCGTCCAATCACCGGCATCTAGTAACTCCATCACATGACTCTGCTTATGTTGTGCAGGGTCATCAGCAATCTCATTGTTCGTATAGTCCACCGTGAACATATACTTTGCGGGATACATCTCCCCATCTATCTTTGCCAACCAAGGGCATGGTGTAGCTCTATCAAGTACATACACTGCATGATCCCTCGAACTGCAATCCCAAGGCTGTGCTGCCCACACAGGCATGGGTTCGGGCCACTCCTCTAAAGGGGTGTCTCCTACCAACGCTGTAATCGGCATCCTTGCCCACATTGCACCTCCATGCACATTGGGTTCATCTTCTTCGTCGTATGTTTCAGCTCCAGTGAAAATTACCTGAAAACTCAAACACCTAGTTGGCATCGTCGTTACTGCAATCGCCATAGCGTGAATAAACTCGCCATGATACTTCTCGTGGTTATGGGTATATTCTTTCCTTACCCAGCATTTGAAATACGGTACGTTGCTCTGCAAGTACGCCAACTAACACCTCCATCTTCTCCTTGCCTGTCTCAACCTAGAATTAGGATCTTTAGCGGCTTTCGGAAACTTTTTCATTTGCCCAGCAGAACGCGCACAGAACGACTTTCTACGTGCTGCACGCTTTCCTGTTGGTTTCTTTTCAGTTACTGCGGTTTGTAGCTTACTACCGGGGTTTTTGCGTCTATACGCCTTTACCCCTGCCTCAGTCATCCCTGCCCCTTTTTCTGTGGGACGAAAGTTTTTCTTGTTGCGGGGTGGCATACCCCCCTTACTAAAAGAGGGGCAAGGTGGTTTCTTCTTGTAGTAGCTACGCAAAGCTATCAGCCAAACTTTTTACGCAGATACAATATGACAGTGTAGGTGTCGCCACTGCTGGCTCCGACAGTGGTGAACTTTACGTCCCCCGTCTTGCCAGTTCCTGCGTTGTTGGTCAGCCCACCAAATATAGAATAGTCGTGATTACCACTCTGGTTCTCACCTAATTCTATTGCCATAACATCTGTATCTGCATCGAACAGAATACGCACTTTCATGCCAATACACTGCCACCATATACGCTCTATATTAACGTCGGTGCAGGATTGTCCGGTGCGTGAATCTGCTTCCAATGCACTCACATCTACTTTAGTCACGGCAGTTTCACCAGTGCCATCAGAGATGTTTGTTAGTTTGATAGCTACAAAAGAAGGCCCATCAACTATTATTTGAGAAGCTACTGCATCAGCCATGACTGCCTCCTATTACTGGTCAGCAAACTGAGGAGCAGTAGTGCTAGTTACATTCCCAAAAATCTGATAGTTGGTTGTATTCAGGCCGATGATCGTTACTTCAAAACCCGCAGGCACGTTCAACTGTATGCTGCTGTTAGAGTCGCCATCAGAAAATACGGAACTTACTTCGTTTCCGTCCGTATCTAGGAAGGTAACACCACCAATATAAAAATTAGTGTTGCCGGGAGTAACAATAAGCGCATCCGTAGCATCAGCAGCGCCACCAGCGTAAACAAACTTAAAAACAGATCCAGCAATAGGAGCTGGAAGCGTATAAGTATTATCTTGACCGCCATCAGGGACAAGAAGAATCCTTCCGCTATGAGTTGCATTAGTGAGCGTAACATTTCCATCAGATAGGCTAACAGGCCCGTCACCAAGCGTTACTATTTCTGTGATTGTGCCCGACGTAGCATTTTTGCTAATAGTCTTGAGCGTACTTTCTGAGCGAATCGGGCCGCTAAAAGTAGTAGTACCCATGTGTATCTCCTGTCGTGGGTTATGTCAGCCACACTATGCGGCTGTCAGGGACAAAATACTTATACAGTAGAAAAAGAAAAGGGGCAACAATGTGCCCCTTCTCATGCAGCGTTTTACGCTCCGGGTGATCCGAAAATCCCGAGTGGGTCGGACACGCCAAAACTATATCGCTCGCGGGCCTTATAGCGCGAGTTGCCCGTATCGAAGTCTGCATCCATAGATGTAGCCATCGGAGTACGAACAAAATGCTTCAGGCCATTCGGCACATCAGTGGTCAAGAAGAAAGCATCCGTATCGGTCAGATAGTGGTTGACCGTGTAGCCTTCTGGGATTGACCCGTTGTTACGAATCGCATTCAGATCGTTGTCAGCAGTTCCGACTCGACCTTCAGTTTCCAGCAAACGAGTTGCCACAAACATTAGGTTGGGTGGGATTATCAGCTTACGAGGACGTGCTGCGATCAGTAGACCACGCTCATCAGTCCAACCAGCGATCTGAATAACGGCTGCTTCCAAAGAAGTTTCGTTAAGATCGGCCGCTACGGCGGGACGGTTTGAGTTAGTGCCACCAGAAACAAGCGGGTGCGCTGTTGAACATAGAGTTTGTCCGTCACCGTATGTGGTGCCAGATGCAAACGCATTGTTCAGAATTGCAGCACCTTTAACCTGCTTGGTGTACGCCATAGCGCGTGCCAAAGCCTTCGTATAACGAGCAGATAACGAGTCATACAGATTATCCTCGATTGCCTCCTCGGTAACACTAAAGCCCATAGCTATCGTCTCGTGCGTATAGCGAGCAGTAAATGCTTCCTGTGCGTTGTCATACTCAATCGCAGAACCTTCGTCCTTGACGGGTGCTGCGGAGAAACCTGACAACTTGGTTTCTTCTTCAAATGAGCGATCAGAAGTCTCTGATTCAAAGATTTCTTTGTGCTCTTCACCGTACTTAGCGTACTCCATTCCAAACAAAGCGTTCAGTCCGGGCAGGAGTTCTTTAAGTAATTGCGCTCTTGAAATAGCCATTTTACCTTACTCCTTATACGCCAGTAGTGTTGTCAAACGCATGACCTGCGTTCCACTTCACATAGGCTTCGGTGAATCCGCCAGAGCTGTTCTTGGTTTCTTGAACCAAGTCAACAATACGGAATGGAAGCGTTGCTGTAGTGGCAGACGAATCAGAAATACCAGAACGGGAGTTACCCGAAATGCTATCCCCAGTGTTATCTACACCAGCTACATTTGCGCCAATATCAGTTATTGCCAAGTCACCAATCGTTGTGCCAGAAGACAAAACAGCGGCCTTAAACAAAACATCAGTTGCATCGCATACATAGGCTTCAAGGTCAGAAGCTGCCGTGCTAGCAATATAGTTTTGCCTAAAGGTCTTTTGATTGGTGTTGGGATCGGTGTATGAAACACCCATGAAGACTCCGATTGGAGTCATGGCAGCGTCAAACGTATCACGTTCAACAGTGCCGCCGGTCACTAGCTTAACAGCGTCCCCGTAGAAGATTGCAGTCCCGTAACCACTTGCAATGCTGTAGTGGCGTACAGTTCCAACGTAAGGGACACCGCTTAACAGTTTGACCGGAACCAGCCCATAAGGGCCATCTACAGTAGGATAAGCCATTTGTAGCTCCTATTAAGTTCCGTTACCAAAAGTTACCTTTGTTTTTCTATCGTTGAACAAAGGCATACGTGCGTCGTTCTCACGCATCAGGTTGTTATCTACAGATTGTATTTGATTTTTAGCTTGCTGTTCGTAGTAGTCATTCCGCTCGTCTGCTACCTCTTGAGGCACCTTACATAGCATCAACCCACCTTGAACGATATTATCAGCAAACTTTTCTTGCTCCACATTCAACACTGTGAACTGTGGGTAATCTGCGGCCCTTACGGGTTCCCAACCTTCGCGCAACTTTGAGGAAACATTAGTGGCATCCACCTGACCTAGCATAGACACTCTAACCCAACGAAAAGCGTAACCGTCTTCTGGTTCAGGGCTAGGTAATACCTCTGGTCGTTGCCAAGAGCGTGTACGAGTCTTCGTTTCACGGGTTTCGTGATCTCGCTTAATCCTGTTCTCAGCCATTATTGTTCCTCATTTCAAGTGCAGCCTGTCTGGCGTATTCTTCTAAAGGTACTCCTAGTCTGTTAGCGAGTGCGACCTGTGTTTTGGTGAGCCTCACTTTATTCGGTGCGGTGCTTCGCGTGGCTGGAGCAACAACATTAGCAGATTGTGTCCGCGTCTCTTGTGTCTCCTGCAACTCTTCTTGCTGCTCTACATCCTCATCGAACTCTTCTGGGAATACTTTTCGCATACGAGCATCAATGCGCTCGTAGTATTCGTCAGAGCGCGGGTCAACCCCGCTCTTAACCAATTTTTGATGCAACCCCATAGCATATGCTGTCATCTCGTCGTCGCTATGAAACCAAGGATTCTTGGCTACCCATGCTTCTGCTTTCGGATCACGCTCCTGCTGTGGGGCGGGTTGAGGTTCTTGTACCTCAGTCTCTTCTTCTTGTAAAGAAGGTAATTTGAAATTATCTAGCCTATCTGCTTTTAATTTAGCAGAAGTTAGATGTTCTTGTGCTTCAATAAGCCTGTCTGCGTCACCACTCTCATACGCATCTTTGTAAGCAATTTTTGCGCCGTTTAGTTCTGAATCAACCACCCGCTTGGCTTGTTCTAGTAGCGCCTCGCGTGTTGTGCCCACATCACCCTTTAACGTCTTATTTTCTTCTAGTAGACGTTGTGTAAGAGCTTCTAGCTCCTGTCGCTCTCTAACAGCGGTTTCTTTTGCTCTTCGCTCATCATGGTAGCTTTGACTGAAGTGGTGGATGCGCTTTCGTACTTTTTTGGAGTAGCCTTCCAGTTCTTCCTCCGTAACGTCCGCTGGCGGCTTGCGTGGCGTACGGTTACGATCATCCTCTGGCGTATCGTCAACAATTTCGATTTCCAGCTCTGCTTTCGGTTCTTCAACCTCGATTTCAGGTTCAACAGGAGTATCTGCATACTCCTCCGCAGTCTTTTTGCCAGATAGATCAATCTCCACCTCCCCAGAATCTTCTATTTCTATAGAAGTTTCTTTCTCTTCATCAGGGAAACTGTATTCAACTTTTTGAAATGGCATTACTCTTCCTTATGCTCGTGATACACCACGGGGATCTGCTACAACAGCTTCAATAGAGTCGTCATTCATCAGACGATACTCTACGTCACCAACCTTAAATCTTGTGCCTGAATTAGCACGAAACATCACATAATCACCTTGTTTACACCAAGGGCCAGTAGGAAACCGCTCCTTGTCTGCATAAGATTGATCGCCCATATCAACTACGAGGCCGATGATAGACATGACGTATTCTTGATTTTTTGTGGTATCAGTCTTTAACAGATCAGTGCCATCAAAAGTTTCTTCTATCTGCGGTAGCGCCACCAGCACTCTGTAGCCCACGGGCACAGGTAGTTGCGCTTCTAACTCTTCAGCCGTGTCAACAGCTTCACTCATCGTCGTACTCCATTTTGCGAGAGAGGTCATCCACATAGTTCAAACAGGTTTCTAGACCCCGGATCAAACCTGTGGTTTCTTTATACATGGAAAAGTCTTTAGCTCCTCCACCACCAAGAAATTGTAATGCAGAGTCCTTGTCAGACTCTATTCGTTCTTTTAGCACGTCTAAGACGGTTACAGCCATTATTGGCCTCTATTGTTGTTGGAATCCTGCATAGTTTTTAGTAAATCTAAATCAGCCTTTGCGTTATCTCTTCGTCGCTCCGCAGCCATTTTGATACCTGCTTTCTGAGCGTCTATTTGTAACTCTTGTTGTTTCAAGGCTAGTTCTGCCTGATCCATCTGAGCGTCTTGCATGTTTTCTTGTGCTTGAAGCTGTAGTTTGGCTTGTTCGATTTGTGCGTCTGCTTGATCTTTAGCCGCTTTACGCTGCACTTCTTGCGCTTTTATCTGTAGTTCTGCTTGCTGCATCTGCACCACAGGGTCTTGGGCCTTTTGCTGCGCCTGTTGCTGCGCTGCCTGCTGCTGTCTCTGCTGCGTGAGCTGCCCTCCTGCCTGTGCCATGAGACGAGCAAGATTGACTTCCATGTTCTCTGGTAGCTCGGCATTTGGATTGGGTAAGGGTGCGCCAATCTTTTCTTCCATCTCTTTGCGGTACTTGAAACCAAGGTGCTCCGCAATATGCGCCTGCAAAGCAGCAGCAATACGCTGTGCTTGAGGGTTTTGCCCTATCGTAGCGGCAACCATCGGATCTTGTAAGAACGACTGGTGCGCTGCCATGTGGGCATCATGGTCTTGATAAATAAACGCCTTCAACGGTTTACCGTTCAACGCATTCATATTTTCACTAACTGGGTCTACAGGTTTAGCGTCATCTGTGGTCGGAACTAGCTTGTCAGCGTTCTTAACACCCAACACCTCTATCATCTGCCTGTGTAGCTGTGGCAGGTCATATATCTGCGGTGCTGACTGCGCCATCTGTAGTACAGCTTGATACTGCACAACTCGCTGGGCCATCGTAGAACTGTTCGGGTCACTGACAGGTATGACATCAACTGCCATATAGTCTGCAACACGAGCACTCACTTCGCCGCGTATCGGCTCGTACGCATATTCTTCGGGGGCATACTCTGCCATGATCGCTTTTAAGAGCTTGAACTCTTGCTTCATGGCATAATGTACACGGGCCTGCACTGCTGCCATTGGTTTGAGAGTTCTCTCTAACAAGGCAAGTGTAGTGCCCACCGGCGCGTTAGCGGACATATCAGAGATATTCATATCGCTGATTGCGCCCAGCCTACGACCTTCCTGCGTTATCTGATTGAGCAGAGCAAGTAGAGTTTGACTTGGCTCCTTATAAGGAAGCGGCAGGATGTTGTCTTTGATGCTACCGGACGGTACATCTACATCCTTAAACTCTCCCGGCTCTATAGGCGTATCGTCACCTTTAATTCGCAGTCCACGAGACTTCAAACCACCCGGAAGATTAGCCAGCGTACCAGCGTCCACCAGTTGCCGTATAATGGACGTACCCGCTTTAGCGTACCCCCCTATTATGTGTATGAGACCTAGCCCATAAAAGCCAAATCCGGGCACATACACGTAATGCACAAAATGCTGACGTTTCAACATCAACGGATCGGTGGGGTTCCAGTTTCGACGTATAGCGAGCACTTCGTTCGAGCCTCGCTCTAGCGTCACAACATACGGCTTTGCAATGCCTTCATCAGAGTCATCTACGCCGTCGATAACCAGATCTGCATGAATCTCATACAGGGAATATCTGTCATCGTTTGTTAGTGAGTACCCACCTTCTTCTGCCTTACGCTCTTCTATGTCGGTGGGGTATGCCTGTGGTTCACCTAGATCTATGTCTTTGTAGAACCCACCTGCCTGTAACTTCTTCAGTTCGTTCTTTGTCTTACGCATGATGTGCGTAACACGTTCTGCGGTTTCTATATGTGAAGCGCCGTAGGGCACCACCACATCTTCCGCTGGTATGTAAACGGCTGTCTGTCGCCCTATATTCGGATCAAAATATACTTTCTTAAACGCACTACCAGCCAAACCAAGACTGTATAACAGACGTTCGTGCTCGGGTCTGTACTCCACCATGCGCTCAGTGAGTTCGTAGTTCATATCCGCTTTTACGCGGTTTGCTGCTTCTTCCTTATCTTTATCTTCTACGCCTATGATTTTGTCCTTTACAGGCCCAGCGGCGGGGAACGTCTCGGACATGGTTTCTGCTTGGAAGCGTATGGCTGCTTCTGCTAGCACTGTGGAATACACACCACACGCGCCATCCCACGGTTCGGTTCGCTCTTCGTATTTGAAGCCAAGCACGTCAAGACCTTTGACAAACGTATCTGCCCAATCTTTACGGCTACCAATATCTGAGTCTACCAAACCAACTAAATCGTCAGCGAGTTCAGCCAGTACGCTCTCATCCAGACTCTCAGCTAGGTTCGCTCCAAAAGGAACCATGTCGCCTATATCTGCATCAGGTATAATAGTGATCTCAACACTACCGTCGTCTAACGTAACCATCTCTGGATCGACAATCTCTATCTCCAGACCAGCGGTATCGTCATCCTCTATACCCTTGGGCGCTGCGTACAAACCTTTTTCTATAGCCATAATCTATCTCTAGTAGAAGCCGCCCCGCCGCGACTTAAAATACACTGGTTCTTCCGGTTCATCTGTCGGCAGTCGTATAAACCCACCCTGCCTGAAACGCATGAGTGCCATGACTGTGGAGTCAACCAAGTCATCATGGCTCATAAACGGAAACCCAGCAATCTCCTCAACTACCTCTTCTGCCCACCGTGTAGGAGGAACCCACACCAAACCAGACGCGACAATATCAGATACTGAGTTAAGACGTGCAAGTTTATCGCCTGATCCCCTATGCGGTGTATACTCTAAAACGGGTAGCCCCATGCGCCTCATCTCTTGATACAACGCTGTGCCTGATGACTTCTTCTCCACGATAAACGCATCAGGCTCCCACTCGCTGTATTCTTCCATCGCCATGTCTTTTAGCTCTGGAAACTCCATGCGTTTCTTGATGCTGTTTAACAGAATAATGTTGTAGTTATTTTCTTCTTCGTTAAGAAACACACCCCATGTGGTGAGTGCCGTGTAGTCAGCGCGGTTATGTTTTTCTGCCGCTGCGTCCAGCGACATAATTATGTACTCACAGCTTGGCGGGTTGTCTTGCTCCCATATCTGCCACCACTCACGTTTGACCAGTGCAGCTTCTTCTGCCGTAGGTGTCTGCTGATACTGTGCGTTCCACTGGAATGTCGGCATAGATGCTTTGGTTCGCATCAATGCTTCAAGGTCAAAGAACTCAGGCCATAGCGGTTTCTCCACTATCTCCTGCGTTTCTTCGTCTTCTACCTCTAATATGGCGGGAAACTCTACTACCTCGTACTCATCCGCCTTATCGTTCTGCACCATGTCGCGTGTGACACGTCCAGTCAGGTCATCCATGTGCCATCGGGTCTGAATTATGGCTACACGACCCCCCGGCATCAGACGAGTACGCGCTCCAAACGTGAACCACTCGTACGCTTTCTCAAAAACCGTAAAATTACCGTTAATTACGTCCTGCTCTGAGTGCGGATCGTCTACTAAGAGTAAATCAGCGCCGCGACCAGCAAGAGCAGAGCCAATACCACACGCATAATACTCACCGCCCGTGTTTGTATTCCATCTACCGGCTGATTTTGAGTCACTTGCAAGCTGAACCGTAGGAAAAATGGCCTGATATGCGTCTGTAGAGATGAGATTCCGTACTTTTCTACCAAAATCCACCGCTAAATCGGTGGTATGCGACACCATCATCACTTTTTTGTTCGGATTTCGCCCCAAGAACCACGCTGGAAAGAAAATAGAGACAAGTTGGGACTTACCGTGGCGTGGTGGGATGTTTACACAGATGCGATCCTTCCTACCTTTCTCAATATCCATGAGCATATCCGCCAACATGCGGTGATGTTTGCCCACGATGTAGTCAGGCTGCATACGTTTGCAGAATTCTATGAGATCATCGTACGCTGCTTTGTTATTTCTACGTACTTCCAGCTCATCAACAATGCGGTTTATCTCAACAATCTCTTCATCCGTAAACGAATCGAGGTTATTGAGCATATGCTCCACTTCATCTTCGCTAAAACTAGCTATGGATTGAGTCATCTGCTACTTCATTTACCGCATCAGCTATCTCATCCACACCTAACTCCTCCTCCAGATTCAGAGCTTCTCCATCTAGAACGACATCTTCGTAATCAACCTCTTCTATCTCTACAGGCTGAACCAGCTTTTCTAACTTACCACGTAACTTGTTACGTAAATCTTCGGTTGACTGATGCGTTACCGTTACCTCTGACTTTTCTGCGAACAATCCTACGTCTGAGATCTTACCTAGAAGTTCTAATGCGCGAATCCGTATACGCGGGTCGGCGTTCTCGGACTCTAATAGCAGCTTGTTTGTTACAAGGTATCTAATTTGAGTTGCACTCTCTGCTACAGAGTGCCCGAACTCTTGCAGTATGTTGTTAGTCAGAACTATCGAGGCAGGGGTAAGTGTCGCCGCTTTCTTTGCAGTAACCTTTTTAGAAGTTTTCTCAGGATTGTCAGCGTAAGCCAAAGCAAGTTTTGCAGCAGCATCCTCGTCCTCCACTGTAGGCTCCAAGTCTAGCCCATGCTCTGCCAACTTCAACGCTGTATTACACGCTGCCTCTGCGCGTTCTTTTAGATCCACATTAGGTATGTCGTCTGCAAGAGGTACACCGATCTCAGGTTCAATCAGTAGAGTCATAAGATGTGTCGCTGGCGGCTAGCCGTTGGCGGGAATATACAGTAAGTGTAGTCAAACTCAAAAGTCCAAAAAGTCCAAAACAGAACTTACGTGTTTTTTGGACATCGTTTTCTGTCTACTTCTGTGTAACCAAATTTTCTAGAAGTATTTACGTGCCGGGTGCTCCGAGGGCCTGAATAACCCAAATAACCGCACAGCCCTTTAAAAACGTAGGTTTGTACTACAAAAATTTTTTCTTGGGGGGACTTATTTTTAGGGTGGGGGGTGTTCCTGTGTAGAGG
>LULK01000203.1_pt1 | contig 32736 bp, 49 predicted proteins | sample 728181 | NCBI WGS metagenome assembly LULK01 (sample SAMN03860291, study PRJNA289734) | marine metagenome | biome: seawater column; feature: ocean; material: water; isolation source: Red Sea water column Station 169 - depth 10m | place: Saudi Arabia: Red Sea | collected 2011-10-15 | depth 10 m | reverse complement strand
GGTTTCTATGGTGATGTATTAGCAGGAGCACCAACAACCCAACAAACATTAGTTCCCGCAACAAGTCCAGGAGTTTCACCTTTACAACAAGCTATTGGAGTTGGTATAGGTGCTTTATCTGGTATTGCAGGTCTTAGAAGGTCAGGAGTAGTATAATGAGTGTTTTAAATAGAGCAATGTTTAATCAAACAGTAAACAGAAAAGAAGGATCGCCTCCAGCAGGTGAAGAAAATTTCTTTGAAAAATTTGCTAGCCTTCTAAGAGGACAAAAAACAGATCCAATTCAATCAAAGCAGTCAGATGATTCAACTGTATATGATTTTGGTCAATATGGTGGCACTTATGATTTAAAAGAAGAAGGTTTTCAAAGAATACTTCGTAATTATCTTCCAGAGGGGGCTGATTTATTTGTTGGTAATCCAAGAGACTACATTTTATCACCACAAGGCCAAGATGCGATAGAATTATTTAGGGCTGACATACTTAAAACACAAGAAGCTAACAGAGCTATGGGATCACCTATAACAGGTGAGGGTATAAATGGTCTTAAAAAATTAGATGATATGAGATTTAGACAAATGGGGTCTCCGATGCAAGGTGAGATCGCACAGCAAGCAATGATGCAACAACAAAACCCAGAAAACGTAGGTATAATGCAAGGTTTTGAAGACGACGCAAGAACAATTGTAGATGCAGGATCTGAGAAAAAACAAGAGTTTGATAGAGCTGAAGATTATGAACAATTAATGAATACTATAAGAGGAGATAATAAATCTGAAGATCAGAGAAGAGATGAGCTAGCAGAAATTGTTGGTGAAAAAGATGCTAATGATACACCAGATAGTGTTTTAACATTAGTTCAACCAGTTATTCAAATGTTAGATACTCCAGAAGTAAGACAAGAGGGTATTGGTGCAACTCCACAAGCGTTTGCTATGGGTGGTCCAGTTTATAGAGACGATCTTTACTTGCCCTAACCCAAGGCACATCGGGTGCAAACATTCCTTCTCTAGCTACAGGTTTTCAAAAAAACTTACCTGTTATGCAAACTATTTTAGGAAGAGATCCAGATCGAACTTTAGCGGATACATTTTTTAACATATCAAGAAGTGGTTTTGGTTTAGCGGCTGGCATGACTCCACAGGAAGCCGCAATGTTAGCCTTACAAGGACAACAAAAAATTGGAGAAAAACAAGAAGCAAGAGATTTAGCTATTAGACAAGCGGCTCTTGGTGAAGCTTCTAAAGATAAAGCGTTTGCTCAACAACTTGATTTAGCAATAAAAAAAGAACAAGCTAAAAAGAAAGATACTAAAGGGAGCACATTTGTTGTAGGATCTGATTTGGAGGTACCACCTGCTGTATCATCACTGTTAAGTGAAAATCAAATAAGTGCATACCCAGATGGCACAAATATATTTGTTGATAAAGATAATAAATTATCAATAAATATTCCTGCTCAAGCTGATCAAGAAGCTTATTATGATACAGAAAATCAAAAAATCGTATTTCTAACAGATAGAGAATATGAAGACTTACAAGATAAATCTAACCTTACAACCGTACAACAAGACGAAATACAAAAACTACTCGAAGAGGGTTTTGTTATCATATCAAATAGCTTTGAAGTCAATAAAGATCGTGAAGGTGGTTTATTATTTGAGGCAGATGGTGGTATAGTCAAGAGATCAGACGGATCACCAGAAAGTGGAGAGACCACTGGCGGTAGTAATTATGAAGAAATATTAGCTGATGCAGAATCAGCTTTAAAAGATGCTGGTGTTGTGTTTCCTGCTTTGACAGACACAGACAAATCATTCTTTAATTCACTGTATGCATCAACCTTAGAGTCACTTAACGATTTAAAAAGAGTAAAAGAATTAATTGCCGCTGACCCAAGTTTGACAGGTTATACTGGTTTAGCACAAGAGACTTTAACTAATTTTGCTACTTTAATTAACGATATGGATAATTATATGGGTGACAAATTTTTTAAAGATGACGCAGAAGGCCAACCTAAATATTTAAGTTATTTTACAAAACCTGAAATTAGAGAACTAAAATTTAAAGTAGCTGAACTCTCTGATGCTGTAGCAGACATTCTATCATTAAGAGGTAAAAGAGGCACTACAGCAGATGTTAGAGGACAAGCTTTAAAAAGAACTGACTTAACAGGTTTTTATGGTAGTGATGTTGCATTTGAAAAAATAGACAGCTTAACTGACTATTTAACAGACAGGGTTAAGGTATTTGGTATGTTATCTGGTAACTTTGAACCTGGTGATAATTATGAAAAATTTGTTAAAAACATAACAACTTTAAACAATGCTATTAAAAATATAAATCCTCAAAATTATGAAGGTAAAAAAACAACGTACTCATTAGAAGATCTTGAGACTATTTTAGGAGAATAACATGGGCGAAATATTTATTGAAGGATTGCCCTTTAGTATAGACATCGAAGGAGATGCTCCAACAAAAGACGAAGCTCAACGCATAATGAAAATTGTTGATAGGCTAGATGAAATACAGTCTGGTGCTGGACAAGATACAATTAAAATGTTGGAAGACGGTCCATTAAGTGGATTATACAGCGATGAAAAATTAGAAGAACTTGGTGATAAATTAAATATTGATTTTGAACAAAAAAGAAATGCAATCAACTTATTAAATGATTTAGGCTTTATAGAAAAACAGGAATTATTGCCTTTAGAACAATTTGGTATTAGCAGGACAGATGCTGCCATTGCAGGATCTATGGCTGGTAGTGCTCAAGGTTTTAAAGAGATGTTTAATATCAAAAGTCAATCTGATCTTAAAAAACTTTACAAAAATGTAGCATTATTCGACCCTAAAAAACTTGCCGTCGCTGGTGGTAAAATGTTGTTTGGAGGTATTTTTGGTGATGTGGGTGGTAGAGCTGCTTACGATGTAGCAAACTTTATTTTATCTGGAGATAAAGATGCTTTACAATTTGTTAACACATTAGATGCAGATACGAAAGAAGCAATTTTTTATGAGTCTTTAGGTTTAATATTTCCTGAAACATTAGCCGCTTTGTATAGAAACGTTTTGTCTGGAATTGGTTTTATAAAACCAGATCAACTAACAAAAAAAGCAATTGAATCAGCTCAAAGACTTGGTATCGATTTAAACTTTGGTCAAATTGTAAGATTTGCACCTTTAGCTAGAGCCCTTTCTCCGTTACCTTACATTGGTGGTGGAGTAAGAAAAACTTTAGCAACTCAAGCAGGTAAATTAAATGAAGCTTTTCAAAAGTTCACTGAATTGTATGCACCAATCTCTACTTTTAGTAAGAATGGAGTTGACATATTTGCAAAGGTCGATGCTAGATTTAAGGCTAATAAGAGAGTTTTAAACAGACTTTGGGAAAAAGCATATAACTCTCATGCCATGTTAAAAGACAAAAATGTTTTTCGTGCCGATGATTTAAATAAATTTTTTACAAATTTATTAGAGGGAAATGTAATAACTAAATTTAAAAATCTACCAACAAACAAGGACGGTATTATTGAAACCTATGAATCAATACAAAAATCTGGTTTTTTTGAAAACGCAGGTTTAGCAAGAATTCAAGGTGAGGGTCTTAAAGATTTAATAGACACAATGCGTCGCTATCAAATTGAGGTAAATAAAAATGGTGGGAGAGTTAGTTATGAAACTATTCGTAATTTTAATGATGAAATTAGCACTTTGTTTAAAGATCTTACGGAGGGTGATAAAGTTTTTAAGAATCAATTTGCAAGAATATTAACTCAATTTAGAACTGCAAACGATCAGTTACTAGAAAATTTAGATAAGAATTTAATTAAAGAATTAATACCAGAAGATATGTTACCAAACATTTTAACTAGTCACAAAAATGCAAATGAATTCACAAAAAGAATATTAGATTTGTATGAAGGTCCATCTGGTAATATTTTTGGAACTTACGTAAAAAATCTTTTTCAACCAGGATTTATTAAAGATAAAAAAGCAAGAGATCAAATTTTAAATACGTTGATGAATGTTAGATCCCCAGACATGTTAAAGGATCTACAAAAAATTATGGGGCCTAATAATTTTAAAGCATATGCTAATGAATGGATGTCAGACAAATTTGCAAAAGCAGCGGTTACAGAGGGGGATGCTGTTGCAACAAGATTAGATTATGATCCACAAAAATTAAATCAAGCTTTTGGTTTTGACATAAGATCTAAAACTGATTTTACGGATGAACTTTTCAAAATATTAGGGGTCAATAGTCAACAATTAAAAGACATAATTACATCTGGCGCATTTTTACAAAATGTAAAAATAGGTAATCCATCTGCATTTTTACAAAGAAGATTTCAATTAACTGGTATGAATAACATACTTGGCACAGCATTAGCGGGTGGTGCAGCTTATGGTGGTAGTAATGCATTAATTGGTGATGAGGATGATGGAATATTAGCTAAAGGAGTAAAAGGTTTAGCTGGTCTTTTCATTATGAGGTACGGTATTAGTAAAGTTTTTGCTAATCCAAAATTAGCTAAAAAAATAATAGACGTTTATGATCCAAATAGGGCTTTAAATTTTAATATAAAATTGGATTTATTTAGAGGATTGTTTGATTTACATCATCAAGAAGACCCTGAATCAATATCTCAATCTGTAGAAATAATGAACCAAGCAAGAGAAACTTTAGTAGATTCAGTTTCAGATGCTGAGTTAGACGCTTTTGATGAATTACTTAACACTCTAAAGTCACAAGCAGATATATTTGAGAAAGGTCAAACTTTAGAGGAAGAAGAAGAACAAATGGAAAAACTTAGAGAAGATCCAGAAGAGGTAATAGAAGAGGATATCATCATACCAGAAGAAAAACCAGAACAAGATGACGTAAGTTTTAACATACCAAGTCCTAATATTAATATGAACATGGCTAATGTTGTACCACCTATCTCGAGTGCTCAACTTGACCCAGCATTAGTTCAAAGACTATCAAGTGTTGGTTTACCATTATTTGCTAATGAAGGTGGTATTGCTACTTTAATGAATAAACCACAACAAATGGTGGCGTAATGTCCACTATTAAAATAGGTGATAGAGTTGTTCAAACCACTGATCGTAGTGGTAGAATACGTGGTGGTATAGATAGTGCATCACGTCTAGACCAAAACCCTCAAAGAACGAAAACTGACACACAAATAGTACAAGATCAGATTAAGAAGATTAAAGATATTGAAGACCAATTTAAAGGCGTAGATGATAATAGATCTAAGTTTTTAGCACTCTCTACTCCAAAAAGACTATTAGAGGAAGCTCAAGATAGAAGGATACAAAACAGAAGAAGAGCAGAGGTATTAGATGCATTAAAGATAGGGAAGAATGTAGACAGATCATTGTTTACAGGCAGAGAACCAAAAGAGGGAACAAAAAGCTCAATATTAAATGCGTTTGGTATTGGCACTGTAAGCACAGGTAAACCAAAACTTAGAGAGGGATTATCTTCTGCAGAGTATGCAGATTTTATGAGACAAGCTTTTCAAGCTAATCCAGGCATGATGGAAAGTTTATTTCCTTTTGCAAGTGGCAGTACAATACGTAATGTTAGCAGACTTGCACCAGGCATAGGAACTTTGCAAAATCTTGCATCTGCCGCAAAAGAAAAAACTGGTAGTTTTTTAAATAGATTTTTTCCTGGACTTTTACCAAGCTCTGGTATCACAACAACAAAGCAAGCTCAACCAACGTTAGCAGAGTTAGCCGAAAATGCTTTTCGTTTTGCTTCGTTTAGGAGTGCACCAACAAACATTAAAGACATAAAAGCTGATAATGTAAAAAGAGATTTTGGCTTTTATGCTGATCAAGATTTTGAAAAATTAATGGATCAAATGCAAGCAGTCAAATTATTTAGTGGTTTTCCTGGTACTGAAAAACAAGTAGGTAAATTTACAACATTTACTGGCACACCATTAGTTAGAAGTGACCCAAACGTTACGTCATTATTTGATGAAAGAGCAAAACGTTTTACAGGAGACCCAGATTTATTTGATCAAATAGTGCAACAAAGTAAAACACCACCAAACATAGATGTATCTGCGGAGGGTATTGCCCCTGTTTTAAATACAACTAATACATTAAATCAAACAGGATCCGTGCTTACTGGATTAACCAATAACCCTAGTATAGCTCAACAAAAAGAATTTTTTGAAAGAGCAATAAGAGGTAATGTGGGCGGGGTACCAGCAAACATAGGCCAAATTTATCAAAACTTATTAGATAGTGGTGCTTTATCTTCTTCTGAAGCATTACAGTATGGGTCATTTGTTAGAAACCTACCACCACCTAGTAATACTTACGGTTTGAGTCCAGAAATAAAACCAGGTATTGAGGGTATTGATCTGCAAGGTAATTTTCCAGGGGTATTATAATGGATAAAGATTTAAATTTAAGAAATGTCGTTTGGATCAGTATGATTTTAATTTCTGCTGGATCAGTATATGGTATGATGTCACAAAAAGTGTCAGCTCTTGAAACAAAGATGGATCGCCTTGAACAAATCTTGTTTCAAGACATACCAGAAATAAAGGAGCAGTTGGTACGTCTTGATGCCAAGATATCCTACCTCATTGAAGACAAAGAGGCGAATTAGATTCTCCAATACCTGCCTTTAACAACTATTGGTTTAGTTTTATATTTTTTATCAATTTCAATAACTTTTAATTTTAATTGATTATTAATAAACCGACAAATCTGTGATGAGCTTAACTTAGGGAACTGCTCTCTAAATTTTGCTATCAACGGTTTTTTCTTTAAACCCGTACCAACAAGTTCAGCTAAAAAATCCATAAGCTGTCTATCTCTATCTTTTTTAGATTCTTTAGCGACATCACTTGATTTTACTGGCCACCAAAAACCACCTCTAAGTTCTAAGGTACTACCATCTATCTCTGAGATCCTAGTTGAGCGCTCCTTTACAGAGCGCTGTGGTTTTTCTTTTTTATCTCTCTCAGCTAACTTTTTTAAGAGAGGTGGTATTTCTAAAATATCATTATTCATAATGGCTTTCTATCTCCTTTCTTATTTTTTCATTGTTAGCAATCATTCTTCTTGCTATCTGATGACTATCTTCTTTACCAAAAGTATATTTCCAAGCTGGTTTTTTTAATTGATTTTTATAATGATTAGTCGAAGCTTCTAATTGCTTTAACTGATCTTTATGTTCTTTATCCATTATCTTGATCCTCCTCCTCTTCTTGTTCCTCTTGACCATCCAATACATAAGAGTCAAAAGGTGTTTTAACTGGTTGAGGTGCAAAATCAAATTCTAATTGAGTTGCCTCATTAGTTTGTTCTGCAACATTATAGTTTACTATGAATTCAAAATCTTTAGGCTGCCACGGCATTGCTTTCTCCTTTCTTAATTAATTCTACTCCGTTTACTTTTAAACTTAGTAGACAACCTTGACCCTTAACACTAGGATCTAAGTTTAATGGTATTGATCTCCAAGCTCTCTTTTCATCTCCACCATCTTTTTGTATTTGTCTAAGAACATTAACATCAATGCACTCTAACAAATGATCTCTGTTACCTTTAAGTTCACCACCAGCAAAAAACTTTTCATCTTTTACATGTAGCTTACCAAGTAACTTTCTTTCATCACCATTTACTTTTTTATAAACAGCAGAAAAAAATCCTTGTCCTATATAATTAAATATTTCTACTTTCTTAATCATTCTGTATCCTTTCTATTATAATTACATATTATATTATATTACATATTAATCAACATATATCTATTTTACCCCAGAAAACAGCCAAAAATTTAAGTTGCATCACCCCAAGATTTTCCTGTTTCACAATCAACTTTACTTGGAACTGCTAATTTTACACAATTAGTCATGATATCAATAATTTTATTTTTTGTTTCTTTACTACCATCTATACTTAAAGTTAATTCATCATGGATCTGAACTAAAGGAACCATACCTTCATTGTATAAATCCACCATAGCTTGCTTTGTTTGATCGGCAGCTGAACCTTGTATTAATCTATTTAATGCTTTGTAAGTTCCTGCTCTTTGTAATGCATGATGTCTGCCGTATTTTTCTTTTGCTTGATCATAAGGTAAAGCTTTGAATACACCAAATGATGTTGGTTCCCACAATTCAAAACGACATTTGCGTCCTTTTAATGTAGCAACATATCCCGTTGAGTTTGCATATTGAGAAACTCTATTTGATAAATCTTTTATAAAAGGTATCTGTTTGTGAAACTTAGCTAAAAAATCTTTTACTAAGTCTTTATCAAATTTTAATTCTTCAGCTAATTTTTTTACACCCATACCATAAAGTAAACCAAGGTTAATTGTCTTAGCATTAGTCCTACTGATGTTTGCAATTTTAGAAACTATGTCATGAAAGTCTGCATTAGGATCTTTGTTGTATATGTTTACGACGTCTTCTGCCCCATCACAACCTAGGTTAAAAGCGTAGTGTGTGGCAAGTCTTGGTTCTTGCTGACTATAATCAAACGAACCCCATACTGATCCTTCTTCTGGTAAAAATAAACCACGAATTTTTTTCTTTATCTCTGGATTCCTAGATGGCAGCTGTTGTAAGTTTGGATTACTATAACTAAATCTACCACTCACGGTTCCCGAAACACCATCACGTAGCTGATGTATGCTAGCGTGAATTCTATTATTTTTTTCATGTTTAAAAATTGTATCTAAAAATGTCGTTTGTAACTTATTAAACTCTCTGGCTTGAACAATTTTTTGAGCTATAGGGTGTTCATGTTTAGATAAAAAGTCTTTTGTAAAACTAGGTTTCTCAGTTTTCTCTGTTCTTGGATATTCTATTTTAAGTTTGTCAAAAACTTTTGCAACTGAATCTGCAGCCCAAATGTCAACTGCAATATCCGTGTCTTTAAATATGCTATCAAGTATCTTCTTTTCTGTATTCTTAAAAGTTTTCTTATAACGGTGCGCTTGTTCAACATCTACTCTTACTCCTCTCTTCATCATTTCAAATACAATCGGTAGTATTTGCATTTCTAATTTATACACTGATGATAAACTTTCTTTATCAATCATTACTCTCATAGTTTTATACAGCCTTAAAGTTAAGTCTGCGTCTTGCTCTGCATAGTCACCTACAAAAATTGCAGGCAATTTATACATCTCATTTTTTGGATCTACTCCAAAATCAATAGCGGCTTGTTTTAATTTAGATTCATCTTTAATCTCATTGAGTAAATCTTTACCTACAGAATTTAATGCATAACTAAATTTATTTTCATTTAAGATTGTAGCCATAGACATTGTATCTACAATAGGACCATTTACTTTAATCCCTTCTGCATGTAACCAACCTAAGTCATAAACTGCATTGTGAGCTATCTTTATTGCATCAGTGCTTAATGTTTTTGCTGTCCATTTTAAAACACGACCAGGATCAAAATTAAAACCATTCTCATGACGAATAGGATAGTATCCCTTCCAACCGTCCACGGCCACCGCAACACCAATTATGTGACCATTGTTTGTCATCCATCCTGGTCCTCTTGTTTTTAATTGTGTATCTTTTGTTTCTAAATCAAAAGCAATTTCTTTTGCATCACTAAGATCAGGAAAATTTTTCGGAGGAAGCCACTCTGATTGTGGCGAAAAAAAATTTGTTTGCATTTACTTCCTTTGTTTTTTTCTTCTTAATTTCATTCTACGATAGCAGTCTTTCCAGTCCTTTTCGACACCTAATCTTACTAAGTGCTTTGCCGCCGCTTTATCAAGTTTATCCTCAAAGTCATAAATTTCTTTTTTGTTATATTTCTTCATATCCCATATCAGCATACATAGAATAAAAATTTGTTGTTTGTGGATCAACTATATATAAATTTTCTTTTGCTCTAGTTACAGCAACGTAGAATACCCGATGCTCATCATCTGGATTTTTCATGTAAGATTTATAAACTATCTTACCTATGTCAGTTAAAACTATGACGTTATCACACTCACCTCCTTTAGCTTGATGTATTGTTGATGTTTTAATTCTTGGTTCTTTCTGCAAGTCCTCACCCAAATCTAATAATCTTCTAATGTATGCAACATCATATTCTGATATTTTGTTCATTACCTCATACCATTGTCCGTCGACTAACAATCCATGATCTTTTTTAAGAATATCTAAAGTATAAACTTTTTCTTTATCTTCATCGCTAAAAGTTTTTGCTCCTCTTTTTAATCTACCTTTTGCAACAATTTGATTATAAATATATTGAACATCTGCGTAGCTTATTGTTTGATTGTCTTGTAATCTGTTCCAAGCATAGATAGCATTTAATACAGTTCTTGATATTGGTCTGTGCTCTCCTCTTCCATACCACATACCTAAACTTTTTAAATGTCCTTCTATCATTTCGTTTCTTATTTTTTTTGTGCGACCAAGTAATAACCAATTACCTTCAGACAAATCTATGTGTCGTAAATGTGTTACTCTTTTTACTTTACCTTCATCTGATTTAGGAGACCATGTTTTTTGTCTTCTGTTTGTTACCTTAGAAATAATAGTATTCGCTAATCTAAATATTCTTTGTGGACATCTAAATGATTTATCTAAAACTTGCACCGATCCCTTCAAATCTATAAATCTATCAACATCTGCGCCCATCCATCTAAATATTGCTTGATCATCATCGCCAGCAATATAAGTTTCTTTACTGTTCTTAATTAATTTTTCTATCATTTCATATTGAATTGTTGGCATGTCTTGAGCCTCATCAATAAACAATACATCAAAATTATTTATAATCGGATCTTTTGTATATTGCACTATCATGTCCGTGTAATCGTAAAGACTATTTTCTATTTTAAATCCAGATATTATGTCATCTAAATATTGTAATCGATCCCATGACATTGATCTATCTTCACATCTGCGCCACTCTTCTAATAGATCTGTATTTTTAAGCCTAGCTAAATTAATTAAATTTACAAACTTGTGATTTGTGTTTGTATATATGCTTTCATCACTTTCATCAAAATTAAGATCCCATCCAACAAGAGAGGACAACTCTTTCCAATTTTTTTTCTTAAAAAGATTATTGTCATCTATTGCTAAGTTTCTGTAAGCAAAACTATGTAATGTTCTAAAATGTATTAAATCTTCTCTACTTGCTTGGAATTTTTCTCTTGCCCTATCCTTAGCTTCATATGCAGCTTTTTGTGAAAAAGAAAAGAAACCTATTTTGTCCCAAGTCACACCATCAGCTTTTTTCTGTTTACATATTTCTAACAGTTTTGTTGTTTTACCAGTGCCTGGTGGCCCTAAAATTATATTAATCATTTATAGTCCTTAAAATTACTGATCCGATGTAGTAGGGGATTTGTGGGACGAGGCTGTTTCCGAGACATTTAAGTCTGTCCACCCTATTGGGTATCCCATGAGCCACTCTACCCACGTTGGGTTCAATTGCCCAGTTGTCTTCTCTCTGCCACCCTCTTTGTCTATTACTTTCGTTGTCAAACTTTTCTGCGTGCCCTTCTTCCCTGTGTCTCTTCTTTGATAACCTAACCTGCCCTCGTGAGCTGCTGGAGTCGGCCAAAGCCTTTCCTCTCTCACTTGATCCTGAAGTCTGATCTGTATTGGTTGACCGCTCGGTCTTTTCAAGTGACCCTCGTCCAATGCTTTTTGAATTCCAGGTAGGTTCGATCCCCCCGCCATGTTGTCTGGTGTTCTCCACATTTGATCTGGTTTTGGAAATGTCACTTGATCTCTCAATGTTGAATGCTCTGTCCTCCCCTTTCGATGATTCATGTATTGTTTTTTCAAAGCCTCTTCGGTTCTTGTTGGAAGATGATCCATTACTGTCGGAGTGTGCCACGATCCAGACTCTTTCTCTTTGGTGGTTCGCCCCGATGCTCGAAGCTGAAATACTAAACGTCCTTGCGGAGTAACCTTCGCTCTCCAAGTTCTCAAGTACGGTGTCGAGACCGAGTTTAATGTGTCCACTAACATTTTCTCCAATAACCCAAGTTGGTCTGAGCTCTTTGATAAGTCTAAAATACTCTGGCCAGAGGTGTCTCGGATCTTTTTCACCTTTTTTTCTACCTGCGACGGAGAAAGGTTGGCAAGGGTATCCGCCTGTGATGATGTCGATGGGAAAAAGTCCATCTGCTTTAAGTCTTTCATAAGTCAACTCCTTTATGTCTTTATATTGTTTAACATGTGGCCAGTGCTTCTGTAAAACTTGTCGTGAGTATTTATCTATATCACAAAAGGCAACAGTTTCAAAACCACCAGTAGCTTCTAGTCCTAGACTAAAACCACCTATGCCACTAAATAAATCTAAATGTTTTAAAATGGTATCTCCTCTTCATCTGTAGATCCTAAAACATCTTTATCTTTTGTATTCATTTTAAGATCTGGTTTTTCTATTGTGGTGTCGTCTAATTTAAAATCTAATTCCCAGCACCGTTGACTTTTCTTGTTTACCTGTACAAAAGTAGATTCTGCTTTTGCTTCATCACGTAAGAAACTTACTAGCGTGCTTCTTTTCTTTTTATAATTTTTAGTATTCTGTAACCATTTTTGAAATGTTTCTAATTTAAAATATATTTTTTCTTTTTCCTCATCAATAAAGGCTCTGTCTAATGATAATTCGTCCATGCTCTTTGATCCACGTCCATTGGTAGCACAAAACTCATTTAGGTAATCCATAAACTCTGCATATGTCGATGCATCTTCTGGTGCCTCAATAATTATTTTATTTTTATACAAATGATCAATAAGGGCATCCCAATCTTTTTCAGAAACTTTTGGAAAATTTATTAAGTGAGTTCTATTAAAAACTTTTCTAAAAGGTTTTGCATATAAAAGATGATCCTCATCATCAACTCTAGTTTTCAATCTTTTACCATTTACATCTGCGTACACATAATAAACGGGAGGTTGACTATCTAGTATGTGCAGCTCAGTGACTACTGGATAGTCTGCAAATACCTCTTCTTTTTTTATTCCGTATCTAGTTGTTGCACATAATTCTTTGTTACAATGATTTTTTATTGGAACATCATTACATCGATAAAAATATTTTATTTCACCTTCGTCATTATTTAATGCTATTTGTTTTTTCTCTCTAATAACCTCTTCTGGTTTCATCTCTGGCATATACTTTGTTATAAATTTTTGTAATAGATCCTCCCAATCATTTGGAAAAGCTTTTCTATAAAATACACCAACGTTAAATATACCATTGTTCCTAGTGCCTTGAGGATAGCCTTTGCCCTCCATAATTTTTAAGCAAGGAGGTGCCATGTCAAATTTAAATTTTGATTTTTTAGTTTTAATAATTTTCTTTTGAATTGATATTTTTTCTATGTCATCACAAACGTATTGATCATACATTTCAAAAAATTCTTCTAATGATGCACCCTCTCCAGAGTCTAAGAATGCATATCTCATCTCACCAAAGTACGGTAGATTTATCCAAGATCCAACATCGTCTTTACCATTAAGTTTTTTTTGTTTTGGAAATATTTCTTTTCCAGAGAAACCTAAAACAGATGCGATAGATCTAAGTGTCTTGTCCCATGTAACACATGGTTGAGGTTCTTTAGAAAACAAATAAATGTGCGCACCTAAAGACTTAGATTGACAAACTATTAAAGGTAAATCTTTTTTTCTAATATCTGTAATTATTTTTTTATGATCCAATGGATATTCATCAATATCGATACAACCAAACGTTGCTGTGTTATCATCCCTTATAGGCACAATACCAAGTGATGGATACTTACCTTCTAAATGTGATTGATAATGTTTTAGTAAAGGCTCTTCTTTTATTGTTCTGTATAAGCCTACACTTTTTCCGTTGCTTACGTCTTCTTCTTCAAATGTAAAAAGACCCCGAGCTCTATTTAAGCCAGTGAAAATATTTTTAAATTTAGCAACGTCCATTTTGATCCAGTAAAATTAAAAAGGGGGCGATAAGGCGCCCCCTTGTGTTTAGGAAGATCCCAAAACTATATCGTCTTGGGTAGGATTTATTACCGTCTCTTTATCGCCATCCTTAACCTCGGGTGCTGGATCAATATCACCAGATTTAACAAGCGTCATAAAGTTCATCGCCTCTTGAACATAATAATCAGCTTTAGGAAAGTCGTTAACAGATTTAAATAAATCTATCTTCCAACCCCACCAATCGTTTTTACTGTTTGCTTCCTGTACACCTTGCATAGTGTAGACATTTGCAAACGAAGGAAGAGTAAGCATCTTACCATCTTTTGACTCAATCTTTTGATTAGCCATAGTGGTATTCCAATATCGAGACTTTTTAAACTGAGTCTTCTTCATAGTAATAGTTGCTTTTTCAAGCGAACCATCCTCCTTTACCATGAGAACAAAATACTCAGCAGTTCTCTCAATGTAGCTCTCTGACGGTTTACCATCAATCATGTAATGATCCTCCCCGTCAATTCCTCTTTCGAGTGGCGGTATTTCTTCTGGTTTCCAAATTTTAACTGGAGCTCCTGTGCCTTCGCCTAGGGGCATCCATTCAATACCTCGAACCCTAAAGAAACATGGAATTACTTTTATGCTATCATAATAATCTCTGGTAACAGAATTGAAAATATTCCCTTGTTGCATACCTTCGATGAACTTAGGATTATTTTTTTTCATTTCTGGGGATTGTGCACTAGCTATTTTTAGGAACGGTATTGCTAGCTCACCTGATCCTACATTTTCTAAACCTGCACCAGCAAATTCAGGGTTTGTAAAATCAACCACCTTAGTGCTTACCTCATTTTTCTTTTTTCTTGTTACTTCATTCATAGTTATTTGCCCTTTCTTATTTTAACTTTGTTGCCCACATATATTGAAAACGTATCTATGGGTACATCACGACCCGCTTCTATTTCGGATGATACAAACGCTCGTAAAGTCGAAGGTTCAACCTTCATCTTTTGATCTGGGTACATGCCTTGGCCTTCTAAGTTACCGATTAACTCAACAGCTTTTTCATCTTCCCCTTTGCCAAAATTCACGGAGACCGCATTCTTTATCAAATCCCCATGACCATTATCCCTCAACCATTTGAATGCAGCTTCTTGATTAGCTTTTGTAATCGAAGCAGAATAAAATGGTTTGTAGGAAACCGCATCACCGTTAGTTAGTTTAATCTCTTGAACTCCTCTGGATTCCATCAAAGTAACAACAGTATTATTATGTTGTTCTAACTCGGCTTTTAATTCTTTTAATTTATGTTCTGTTTCTAAGATCCTACTTTCACAATCTAAATAATTATTACAAGCTTCAGAAACATCACTTACCTCTGAAACCTCTACTCCTTGACCAGGTGTAGGATCTATTAATTTTTCAAAATCAACTTTATCACTGTTCATCTTTCTTATTCCTTTCGTGTATATCAATAGCTATGTCGTAATACTCGTAAGTTCTACGATCATATTTTAAAATTTTATATCTACCCATATTAACATTTGAAGCAATAGTGCAAGCTAATCCAATCATTGCAGGATCACCAATTAATAATAAATAATCATCATCATTAAAATCTTTTAAAATGTAATTTAGTTTTTTTATTGCAGGTGCTGGGGATAACATTATTTGTTTACCCTCTTCAAATACTGGAACTAACTCACCATATCTTTTTGCTGAGATAATATTAAACTTTGAATTCTCTTGTATTACGTAGACTTTACCCATATTCAATCTTCTTCCTAATAATCCCTATATATAAATTATTGCCACATGCAAACTTTTTTTGTATGTAGAAATAATAATAAAGAAAGTATGCAGAATTTACAATATAGTTTTAAGACTAAACCCTTTAGTCACCAATTGGCTGCAATGGGCGCCATGCTTAATCATTTTATTAGAGGCAATAGAGAATTTGCTTTGTTAATGGAAATGGGTTGTGGAAAAACTAAAGTATTAATTGATTCATCTGCTTATCTTTACGACAACGGATACATTAATGGTTTGTTAGTAGTTTGTCCTAATGGTGTAAAAGGCACCTGGATTAACGAGTTAGAAACACATTGTCCTGATCACATAGAAAAAAATGTTGTTCTTTGGACAGGTAAAAAAACTAAAAAGCATGAAGATGAATTACAAAGTTTATTTATAACTGAACCAGCTAAGGTTCATCTTAATGTTTTAATAATGAATATAGATGCATTTGCCACGTCCCGTGGAAAAGATTTTGCACGTAGATTTTTAATGACTAGGCAAGCTCTCATGACAATAGATGAAAGTACAACTATAAAAAATGTTAGTGCACAAAGAACTAAAGCAGTAACAAAACTTGGTCTGGCAGCTCGGTTTAGAGTTATAATGACAGGATCACCAATTACTAAATCTCCAGAAGATTTATTTTCACAATGTTTTTTTCTTAATCCAGATCTATTAGGCTTTAGTTCAATCTATACTTTTAAAAATAGATACTGCGTAATGGTAAGAAGATCATATGGAGGTAGATCATTTAACGAGGTTATAGAGTATAAAAATTTAGAAGAGTTACATTACAAGTTAAAATATTTTTCTTACAGGGTTTTAAAAAAAGATGCATTGGATTTACCAGATCAAATGTGGATGAAGAGATTTGTACCACTAACCACGGAGCAGCTAGATGCTTACGTGCAGATGAAAAAAACTGCATTAGTGGAAATACAAAAAGGATCACTGACAACCACGTCAGTGCTTGCCCAACTGATTAGATTGCACCAGATTGTTTGTGGTCATATGTCAACAGATGATGGTAGGGTCGTCTCATTGACAAATAATCGTATCAAAGAGTTATTGGCTATTCTAGAAGAGCATGGTGGTAAAGCTATCATTTGGGCAACCTACCGACATGATATTGAAGAGATCTGTGATGCATTACAAAAAAGATATGGCCCACGATCCACGGTAGATTTTTATGGAGATACTCCAGAAAAAGATAGACAAAAAAGTATTGAGCTTTTTCAAAACGATGAAAAGGTAAAATACTTTGTTGGTAATCCAACAACAGGGGGCAGAGGTTTAACATTGACCAAAGCTAGTTTAGCAGTGTTTTACAGTAACAATTATGATCTTGAAATTAGAGAGCAGGCTGAGGCTCGAAATCATAGAATAGGTACAGATAATAAAGTTACGTATATTGATTTAGTTGCAAAAGGAACTGTTGATGAAAAAATTATTTTATCTCTTCGTAATAAAATAGATTTAGCTACCAAAGTTTTAGCTGAGGATTTAAGAAAGTGGTTGATATGATTTGTTTTAATTGCAAGGGTAATGGTTTTATTAGACTTAGCTGGGAGGCTAATGAATCAATTGAACAATGTAAGGTGTGTAAATCAACTGGTAAATTAGATCCTAAAAAACATTATCATCAATCATGGTCTGAAGGTGTGGATAATACAACAAATGCCTTCTATTATGGTCCACCTCTTGACGGCTCGGGCTTTAAAAATTATAAAATTTATGATAGTTCTTAGCCGTGGGGCAATCTATATATTCACTTATATTTCCTCCTGCCCCACATTTTATTGCAAATAAGGTCTAAAAGAGTATAATTCGCAAGCGGAAGGAGGTAACATGTTACCAAATAGTCCCGTAAGGAAAGTACATGAATGTAAAGCGTGTGGTAATGTTGCTGTTAAATTTTGGGATTCGACTTTTGACAGGTCGTACTCCAAAGAAGAGTGGTCCAAAACGATTGCCGAAGGTTTACAGGCACTAAGAAGGATCTTAGCACCTGTACGTGATGACGATCCTAAGTTTTTTTCTGATTAGGAATCAAATTTTTATAATATTCTTCAACCAAAAGTTCTAACTGCTTTGGTCTTGATAGTTTAGTTTTCTTAATAACTTTATCTAATAGCTTCCTAGTATTTATCGTTATTTGTTGTGGCACATGTGTTTGCGATTGCATAGCCATCTTTCTGGTTGTTGTATTTAGTGTCATTTTATTTCTCCTTGTCTGTTCCAATTATCCTCTCCTCTAACTGGCGTTGTATAAACGCCAGTTGCTGGATATATAGTCTCTTCACTGTTTTCTGACCAACCTATTACACCTCGGTATTGATTATCTAAAACATGAAATTTTATCAAATCAATTTTTTTAGGTTTCCAGAATAAATTAAATATAGACCTAATCATGCTACCTCACTGAAGATTGGATCTTCATCCTCCCATCTTTGTGCAAACTTAACTCGATCCTTTTTTAAAGCACCTTTGTTATAGATTGCATCAATACGATGAAGATACTGACCCACAGTTGTGCAATCATACATGGCATCTCTGTTAAGAGATAATCTATGTATAAAAGTTCTAAAGTTAAAACGATGATCATTAAAAACTCTAATCATGGCTTGAACTAATGCACGTCTTTTATAGTTTGGATAATACTCACCAATCTGTAAAATCATTTTTGCACGTTTTTTACCTTGCTCAATAGTCGAAAGTTTGAGATCCCCATTCATGAAAATCTCTCTTAGTTGTTTACGACCACTGTAGCCTTTTGTTTTGCAGAGTAAAAATATTGTACTCCAATGATCAAAACCCCACTTTTCAAAAAAAGATTTATAGGCTTTGTACTCAAAATGACCAGTATCTGCATAACGATTCATCCATTCGGTAAATCCCCAGTTACGTCTGTACCTGTTAATTCTAGTAACCTCATTGATGCCCGCCCCATGGATCACAAAATAAAGAAAAGGAATCTTTAATTGTCTACATGCTTCAAGTCTATGTTGACCATCAACTAGACCATTCTTCTCATTAACATGAGCTGGATTAGGAACCCACCCTTCCTCAATTGATTTTATAAGTTGTTTCACTTGAGTAGAATTTACGTCCCTATTACCTTTGATCTTATGAAACTTATCATAGTCATAGGTTTGTTTAATAGTTCTATCAATCTTCATAAAATAACTCCTATTTATTAAAGATTCTTTTGTATTGCTCTTCAGCAAATTTTTGAGCCTCATGCTCCCAAGGTGCATCGTCATAACTTACGTCTTTAAGATAAACACCTAACTCTTTACCTTCCCATCTAACGTGGGTCTGGTTGTCTGATGACCAAACTCTTAACTGTAATCTGCCTGTAACTTGTTGCGCTACGTGACAAAGTTCATGGGCAAGAGTTTGTAACTGATTAAAAAAAGGTTGTCCATGTCGTAAAGTAATTTTAAACTCTTTAGATGCTTTTGATCCATTAAGTGGGATCGTGCAAGATCCTAAAGTATTTCTTTTCATAGTTGATTTTCTTACATGAACTTTAATTGATAAAGTATTTTGTAGTCTTGTAGAGATACCAAGTCTGGTAAGATAAAGCTGAACCATCTTACCAAACTGATCTTTGTAATATGTACAATCTCCAAAACCTGCGTGAGCAAGTCTTGATAACGATACTGAAACTTTTAATTTTTTATTTTTTCTTTTAGCCATTTTCTTTCTCCTTTATAAAAACCAGTGAATGTAAGCAAACACACTTACAGGAATTCCTAAAGCAACATAAAACCAATCTTCTTTGTTTGCTAATTTTAAATCTTCGATAATCCATTTAATAATTTTCATTTTCTTTCTCCTTTATTTATATTACATAATATAACTTTTTATTACATTAATGCAATACTTTTTTAATTTACCCTAGTTTTCTGGGGTTTTTTCATCCTCTTTAAAACTGGTTTTTTTTAAAATTTCGACCTTTTCTTCACGATCTAAACTATATCTATCTTGGTCTTTTTCTCGTCTAGGATGAACTGAAACACTTTTAAAAGCTAAATTAAATTTTAAAATATAATCGTTTAACTGTTTTCTAATTTTAAAATATTTATCTTTGAATTTTTTTTCACCCTCTGGATTAGTTCCCCAATGAACTTTTAAGGGATCATGCACCTGGTCGGTATATCCAAGGACATGACTTTTACGACGTTTTTTTGCTCTAATTCTAAACCAACAATCATCCAACTTATCATGAATAAACTTTTTAACTAAGTCTTCTGCTTGATCTAATCGATCCTCTATTGTTTTATTTTTTTCAGACTCTCTAAAATCTTTTATTGTTTTTCTAGCTTCATCTAATTGATTAGCTAACTTAAAATTTTTAAGCTCTAAAGATCTTAAAATAATATTTAAAACTTTCGCTTGTCTAACGGTAAACGATTCAGAAAAGAAATTTTTTATTTCTGGATGCTTTAACGCTGGTTCACCAATCTCGGTCTCTGTCCCAGTAATATTAATGTGTCTAATCAAATCTTCTGACGCTGGTTCGTCAACATTGCCATAAAAATAATCTGGATCAACAGCATCGCCATCTATCCCCTCTCCAAAGTTTAAAGGTAATATTTTTGTATGTGCTGAGTCATTGAAATAGTTTTCACATTTAGACAATTTTTCTGTGTCAGTATTAATAGAATTTGTATCCCTCGATAAAGGATCAACATAATCCTCATTATCAATGGCATCATAATTCATTTTAGGTTTGTTCTCTTGGTAGATAATATCTACCAAGAACTTTTTAAAAAATATTTTATTATCTCTTATTCTTTTTCTGTCTTCACTATCCATTGTTTAACTCCTTCATTGCTCTTTTTTCTTTCTCAGTAAGCTCTAAATCGTAATTAAAACCTACTTTGCTAACTAAGACATTATGTTTTCTTAAAACTATAGACCAAACATATATTCTCAACCTCTAAATCTAAAAGATTAGTGATTTTACATCCTCTTCGTTTTCTGTCAGATAGTTTTTTGGTATCTCTTTCTTGAACCCTGTTCCAAACGTCCAAGAATCTTTCCAACCAATGACATTGATCCATTGTCGCTGTCTCATGCATAAGCATTTCGTCAGCACTGCCCAAAGGTTGTAAGTTATTGTTTTCTGGTCTGTCGCCCCAGTTGTTATATATTTTTACTAATGTATTAATCATTGTGATCCTCCTAAAAATTAAAATCGTAAAACTTTACGGGTTCATTATCTAAATGGTACTTATTACCACCAGCATCCTTCCAAGCACCATTCTTGTGCTTGCGAATAAAAAACTTATGATTTTTGTCATTGCTTTCTATTTTCCATTTTTGTTCATGCTGGTTACTAATGTGACCAGCAAAACCACCTTCATGCCAATCTTTTTTCCATGGCAATTGAGTGCAGTCCATCTCTCTGATAACCATTTTTTTGTCGTTGATAACCTCAACCACCTCATATGGTTCACAGTCAGAATATCCGTGCTTATTAGCAAATTTATTTTTTTCCATTATTGTCCTCCTCAAAATTAAACTTTTCTGCGTTTCTTTCTTCAAGATTTTTTGGGTAGCCATATCTGTAAGACACAGATTTTTTCTCGTATGTATCTATCTCAGTAATAACTTTGTTAAAATCCTGTCTGCATTTTGCATATTCATCGTTCTCGACTTTTCCATATGCTTTTCTATTACTGTTCAGCAATCTTATTGTTTGACTTGCTTTGTTGCCATCATCTCCAACAGCATAGCAAACCGCTTCAAATATTTCTGCTTCTGTATAAATTCTTGTCATCTTCTTTCTCCTTAAAAATTAACTAATAATATTGCTACACCGAAAACTAGTGCAGTTGATATGATTGATAAAAATAAAATAAATAACATTACTGACCTACTTTCTGATTTTGAAGAGTGATCGCAATTTCTTGTTTTACTGTTCTGTCATAGTAAAGATCATTTTCAATTTTATTAGCCACGTTCTGAGCTCTTTTTTCTGTTGCGTAACTTTTAACATCACCAATAACAGTCTCAATAATTTGACCATCAACAACATCTTCTTGAATTAAGAAAACCATCCATCTTCCGTCTGGTCCGTTTCTTTTTACTTTTGTGCTTCTGTAACTCATTTTCTTTCTCCTTTATTTTAATTAAATATAATAAATTAATACATTATATTACATAAGGCGCAATACTTTTCTATTTTATGGCTAATTTCTGCGGTTTTTCGAGGGTACAGGATCCGTCATCTGAGACCATTAATATGCGTATTTTTAATTTTTTTTGTATTTTTGTTGGAGAGCGTTTTATAAAATATCCTGCATGTGTTCCCGTCTTTCTTTTGCTTGTTGATTTTACATCAACCAATAAAATTTCTCCTTTGTCGTTTAATCCTATTAAATCGCATGGCCCTAACTTTGAAATATTATCGAAGACCCAATAACCTAACTTAGTTAAATATTGAATTGCGTGAATGTGGGCAGTAAAACCCTTTTTATGTTTGTGATCCATGAGGCATGTTACGTGTAACATTATTCAAATAGTTTGTATTATTTATTTTGATTCACGTCCCCTGGAACACTTATAAGCATAATTTGGCTCGGCTATCATGTCATTTTGTAAAGTATGTCAAAACAAGTGTGGTAGTGTGAGGATAGCAAATTTGATAGAGTATTCCTAGATTATTTCCTCACATTTGTAGTGTGAGACAAGTGTGAGGATGTGAGTTTTAAAATTAAAAAATGACAGTTTTGTTAGATTTTATTTTAACGTGAGTAGAAATTAATTATAAGTTTTGATATAAATTATGTGTGAAATTATGCTTATAGGAGCAAAAAAATGAAAATAGATGGAAGAAAATCAAGAAAGTTGACGCCAAATCAATTAAGATTTGTACATGAATATTGTTACCATACTTTGACAGGCAAGCAGTCTGCTTCTGAGTCTGCTCGTAAAGCTGGTTACTCTGAAAAAATTGCAAGACGTACAGCGTATGAGTTAACAGATCCAAATAAATATCCATTAGTAGCGGAAGCAATCTATGATTTAAAAAAAGAATTAACTGATAAATATTCTGTTAATATGGACAAGCATTTGGCTAGATTAGATGAACTTGGTAAAAGAGCAGAAGAGGAAAAACATTACTCAGCAGGTAAAGCATCTGGCTTATATGATCCAACAATTAGGATGGAGAGTGCCATTGAAAATTTATCAAGAGAACAACTTGTTGCCAAACTTGATGAGTTACAGCGTAAGGGCGTAGGGGTCAGAGGTGAAGAGGATATAATAGATGTTACTCCAGAAAAAGAAAAACTTAAAATGATAAAGGATTAAATATTTTTTCTAATATCTTCAATGCATTGTACTTTAAACGTAAAATATTTGTTCATGTCGAATTTTAAAAACTTACGCCCTAACTCTTCGCATTCACTTAGTTCATTGAACTTTTGTTGTAATACTAATTGATTGCCAGTGTATACCCAACCATCACCATTAAAACCCCAGAGGCTTATGACTAATAAAAATACTTTCATAAGCGTAGTGTTATATTTTTAATTTGATCCATGATTTTACATTAACATGAAAGAGTCTAACTTTGTCAAATTAATAAGGAAACATATGACGATTTATCATTGGTACAGGATTGAAACTACAACTGTATTAGGCTTCCCAGACATCATTGGTATTGCACCACAAATGGATACACTTTTTATTGAATTGAAAGTTGCAAGATCAAGACGAATAAAGTTCAGTCCTCATCAATTTGCTATGTTAAAAAGATTATCTGAACAATCTGGAGGCTGTGCCTATGTCTTAGTATATGATGAACTTGCGAAGCCCCTTCATGGAGCGAGAGAATTGTTGTATGAAGCCGAAAACGTGGCAAATCTGCAAAAAAACATGCAAAACGTACCAATATTAGCGGTTGGATGGGCTAAGATCCAAGAATATTGGGTAAAAAGGCACAAAAAAACGTAGGAAATGCGCCAATTATAACTTACGATAAGTTTTATTATTGTAAGTAACATGAAAAAAGGGCAGAGAACCAGGATAAATTATAAAAAAGCCTAGGGTACCTGTAAAAAATAAAAAAAATGGCAGGATTCTGCGGTTCCTGGCACCCCCTAATTAGCCCATGGTGTCACGCACGTGTCGACCTAGCGCATGTTTTAAATTTTCAGCCAACAATTTTTCATATGAAAAGTTTTTTCTAGGGTATACCCCCTTTTTTTAGTATAAAACGGCTTAGGAGTCCCAATGGAAACCAAAAATAATAAATTTTCAAAGTATTCGGATGAAGAGCTGCGATTGATGTTAGCAATTGCGATGCATGATGATCAATTAAAAGCAAAAAATGATTTCTTACATTTTGTTAAAATGGTTTGGCCAGACTTTATCGATGGATATCATCATAGGATCATGGCAAAAAAGTTTGAAGAAATCGCTCAAGGTAAAACAAAACGATTAATTGTTAATATGCCTCCAAGACACACAAAGTCAGAGTTTGCATCTTATTTGTTTCCTGCTTGGTTAATGGGAAATAAGCCAAAAACAAAAATAATACAGGCAACTCACACCGCTGAACTTTCATACAGGTTTGGTAGAAAAATGAGAAACTTGATGAACGACATGGAGTACAGAAAAATTTTTAAAAACGTAAGTTTAAAACAAGACTCAAAGGCATCGGGTCGTTGGGAAACAAATCATGAAGGAGAATACTTTGGTGCTGGTACTGGCGGTGCTATTACTGGTCGAGGTGCGGATCTATTAATTATAGATGATCCTCATTCAGAGCAAAATATAAATGATACTGCTTTTGATAATGCATACAACTGGTATTTGTCAGGACCAAGACAAAGATTACAGCCAGGAGGTGCAATAGTTATTGTTATGACTAGATGGTCTGAAAGAGATCTTACAGGTAGGTTGATAAAATTAGCAGGAGAAACCAATGCAGATGAATGGGAAGTAATAGAGTTTCCAGCAATACTACCATCTGGAAAACCAATATGGCCTGAATACTGGAAATTAGAAGAATTAGAAAAAATTAAGGCAAACTTACCAATAATGTCTTGGGAAGCGCAATATCAACAACAACCAACTTCTGAGATAGGTGCAATCGTAAAAAGAGAATGGTGGAAGACATGGAAAAAAGATCAAGTTCCTCCACTTTTACATGTCATACAAAGTTATGATACAGCGTTTAGTAAAAAAGAAACGGCTGACTTTAGTGCGATTAGCACATGGGGTATATTCCGTAGTGAGTTTAATAAAGATAATATTATACTTTTAGATTGCATAAAGGATCGTTGGGAGTTTCCTGAACTTAAAAAAGTTGCTTTAGAACAATACAAATATTGGGAGCCTGAAACAATTATTGTTGAAGCAAAAGCAAGTGGACAACCTTTAATTCAAGAACTTAGACAAGTAGGAATTCCTGTTGTAAGTTTTAGCCCATCAAAGGGTAACGATAAGATTTCACGTGTAAACGCAGTAGCTCCACTTTTTGAAAGCGGAGTAGTGTGGGCACCAGAAAAACATTTTGCTGAAGAAATGATTGAAGAATGTGCAGCTTTTCCTTATGGTGAGCATGATGATTTAGTTGATACAATGACACAAGCCCTGATGAGATATCGTCAGGGTAATTTTATATCACTAAATGATGATTATGAGGATCAGCCACGTGAGAAAAAGAAATATGTTTATTACTAATTGAAACCAACAAAACCTAATAAAACAGGAAATGCTACTCAACAAGATAGAGTTATGACAAATCCTAAAACAGCAAAATCAATAATTGAATACTTTAAACCTGAAGGAAAAATATTAGAACCATGCAAAGGTGAGGGTGCTTTTTACGATCAATTAAATGGTGATAAAGACTGGTGCGAAATAGATTTAGGTAGAGATTTCTTTAAATATGATAAAAAAGTAGATTGGATAATAACAAATCCTCCATACAGTATTTATGATCAATTCTTAGAAAAAGCCATGAGCATATCTAATAATATTGTTTTTTTCGTGCCATTTTCAAAACTATTTAAATCAAAGTCTAATGATTTAATGGTTAAAAATTATGGTGATATTAAAGAATTAATAAATATGGGCACAGGCTCACAACATGGATTTAAAATGGGTTTTATAGTTGGTTGTATTTATTTTAAAAAAAATTATGTAGGGGATATAAAATATACCAGAATGTATTAATGCCATTTCTTGGTGGATTTATATACGTAAATAATCTATAAAAAATTATGGTTGATAATATTGACAAAAAAATAGAGGCAGTCGTAGGTGAGGCCATTGATGACGCTATTGAAAAAGAAGAACCAGTAGAAATAGAAATTGTTTCCGAAGAGGTTACGGTTTCTGATGAACCACCAGTTGAGTTTGCTGCTAATCTAGCTGAGACAATTGAAGAAACTGAATTACAAAACATTTCGTCAGATCTTATGGGTGAATATGATAGTGACAAAGCATCAAGAGAAGAATGGGAAAAGACTTATTCTCAAGGATTAGATTTACTAGGTTTTAAATACACAGAAAGAAGTGAACCTTTTCAAGGTGCAAGTAACGTGTCTCATCCACTTTTAGCAGAAGCAGTTACACAGTTTAGTTCAACCGCTTATAAAGAATTAATGCCAGCTAGTGGGCCAGTAAGAACTTACGTAGTTGGAGAAGAGACGCAAGATAAATATATGCAGTCTCAAAGAGTTAAAGATTTTATGAATTATCAAATCACTAACGTAATGCAAGAGTACACTCCAGAGTTGGATCAAATGCTTTTCTATTTACCGTTATCTGGATCAACATTTAAAAAAGTTTATTATGATGCACAACTTGGTAGAGCAGTCTCTAAATTCATACCAGCCGAGGATCTTGTAGTTCCCTATTCTGCAACGGACCTTGAGAGCTGCGAAAGAATTACTCACCGAGTGCAAATGAGTGAAAACGAAGTTAGAAAAAAACAAGTTTCAGGTTTCTATAGAGATATCGAGTTACAACCTTATGATGATACAACGACCTATAGTGCCTATGATGTTAAAGATAAAATAGATAGACTTGAAGGTGTTGAACCTACAGGCGAAGGCATGATGATGTCTCTCTTAGAGTTTCACGTTAATTTAGATTTGATTGGATATGAAGATAAAAACGGTGAAGAAAATTCTGGAATAAAAATACCTTACATCGTCACAATTGATGAAGGTACTAGAAAAGTTTTATCTATTAGAAGAAATTTCAAAGAGGATGATCCTAATTACACGAAGCAAGAATATTTTGTTCACTTCAAATTTTTGCAAGGTTTAGGGTTTTATGGATTTGGTTTAGTGCATTTGATTGGTGGATTATCAAGATCTGCTACTCAAGCTCTTAGACAGTTACTTGACTCTGGAACATTATCGAATCTTCCAGCAGGGTTCAAGGCCCGTGGTCTACGGATCAGGGACGATGACTCACCTTTACAACCAGGAGAGTTTAGAGATGTCGATGCACCAGGAGGCGCAATCCGTGATGGATTGATGCCATTACCATACAAAGAACCATCACAAACATTATTCGCTCTTCTAGGGTTTGTGGTGCAAGCAGGCCAACGATTTGCACAAATAGCTGATATGCAAGTTGGTGATGCAAACCAAGGGGCACCCGTTGGAACAACCATAGCGTTATTGGAACGTGGTTCCCGTATCATGAGCAGTATTCACAAAAGAATTTATTACTCCATGAAAAAAGAATTCAGATTATTGGCTGACGTAATTAAGACATATTTACCACCAGAGTATCCTTATGCGGTCATTGGTGGAAACAGAATGATTAAGTCAGATGATTTCGATGATACAATTGACGTGATCCCCGTAGCAGATCCTAACATGTTTAGTATGGCTCAAAGAATTCAATTAGCTCAAACGCAATTGCAGTTAGCTACAAGTGCACCTCAATTACATAATATCAAAGAAGCTTACAGAAGAATGTATGAGGCTTTAGGTGTTGCAGATATCGATAAGATTATGAAACTAGATAAACCAGAGCCAATGAGTCCTACGATGGAACATCAACGTTTATTAGATTTAGACAAGATTGAGGCATACGAAGGGCAAAATCATGACGCTCATATTCAAGCGCATTTATTATTTGGATTATCACCAATCGTGCAAGCGCAACCAGCTTTAGCCATAGATTTAAATAAACATCTAATGCAACACATTTCATTAAAAGCAAGGGAAGCAGTTGAAGTTCAAATAGCGCAAGCTGAACAACAAATGGGACAACCAGCGCAAAATGTTGATGAATTAAAAGTTGGTCAGATAGCGGCTCTTGAAGCACAATTCTTAGCTGAGGTTCAACAGATGCAAGCTCAAATGTCTGGTGCTGGTAAACCAGATCCAGTTATTGCATTAAAAGAAAAAGAATTACAAATGAGAGCGATGAAAGACCAGGCTGATGCACAATTTGATTTCTCAAAATTAAATTTGGAACAACAAAAACTAGCACAAAAAGAAAAAACAGATCAAGCTAGAATTCAATCACAAGAAGATATTGCACAATTACGTGCAAATATAAACTTACAAAAATTAGATGCCGCTCAAAAAAGGAACTAGTCAAAGAACGATATCTGCTAATATTAGCGAATTAAACAGAGCTAAAGCAAGTAAGAGTAGACAAAAGGCAATCAATACTCTAGCTTCAAAGAAAGGTATTAGTAAAAAGAAAGCTAAACAAAGGCTTTCTGTTGCTATTGCGCTAAAAAAGGCAGGTAAAAGTGACAAACGAAGAACAACTTAGTAGATTTATCATAGAGCTGAGAGATCTTATCATTGATAAAAATCTCTCCTTAGATCAGAATTTTATTATGTTTGAGGCAATGGCCATTGTAGCAAAGGATCTTTTAAAAATTACCATGGAAGATTATCAGGCTTTACAACTAGCAGAACAAACGTTAAAAGATATGTCTGATAACGTAACTATTCACTGATATGAAAAAAAGATTAAAACCAGTACCAAAAAATAACAAAGGACTACCTAAGCTACCTAAAGCTGTAAGAAATAAAATGGGTTTTATGAAAGGTGGCGGGTTAGCAAAAGCTACAGCTGCTCTTAAAGCTAGAGGATTAAAAAGGGGTGGGCCGATAAAAAGAAGGGTAAAAGTATGAAATTTAAAAATGCAAAAATGACTAAGGTGCCTTTTAAAAATCCTTTTCCAAATACTATTGTAGCATCAGATGCAGCAATTACTTATTCACCTTTTGTTGTAAAACAAAACAAAGGATCAGGACCACAAGGTCAAACTAGTAAAATGCAAATTAAAAAAGTTCCATTCAAGGGCGTAAAGTAGTATACTTCGCAACTTTAACAAAGGAGGTTTCTATGAAACTTTTATCAGACTTATGGGATCATTTAAAAGAATGGTCAGACTGGAGTATGAAAGACTGGATTAAAGCTGGTATCGTAGCATTAATCGTAATTATAATTATAGGAGCAATCTAAATTAATGGTTTGGCAATTATTAGCAAAGCCCTTACTTGGCGTCGTCGCTGATGGCGTCAAGGGTTTTGTCGAAACAAAAAAAGCAAAGCAAGAATTAAAACTTACTGAAATAAAAGCTACACAGAAACTTAAAGAAGATCAAATTGCAGGAAAAGTTGCATGGGAGCAAAGTGCTGTTGACCAAATGAAAGGCAGCTGGAAAGATGAGGTGGCATTAATTGTTTTACTACTTCCAGCCGTTTTAGTCTTCACGCCTTTACAAGAACATGTACATCGTGGCTTTCTTGCCCTGCAGGACCTGCCGTCATATTACCACAATTTGTTGTACATTGCGATTTCTGCAAGCTTCGGCATCAAGGCGGGATCTAGTGCAATAGGAATGTTTAAAAAGAAATAATGAGTTACGAAGAATTATCTAAATCAGTAAAATTAAGTGAAGGGTTTAGAAATAAAATCTATCAAGATACAGAGGGGTTCGACACCATAGGCTGGGGCCATAAAGTTGTTGTAGGTGATAATTTTGTTCCAGATAAAGAATATACCGAAGAAGAATTACAATCCGTATTTGATAAAGATTTAAGCAGAGCGATAGCTCAAGCTAAACAATTAATGACTCAAAATAATATTGATGATCTACCAGAAACAGCTCAACATGTGTTAGCGGAGATGTGTTTCCAGCTGGGACAATATGGTGTCCAAAATTTTCGTAACATGTGGAAATGCTTGCAGGAAGCCAATTTTATTGGGGCAAGTTATGAGATGTTAGACTCCAAATGGAATAAACAAACTCCAAATCGTTGTAAAAAATTAGCTGATCTTATGAAATCATGCGGTTAGAAAATTTTTTTACTGAATACAAAAAACAATTAATTGCTAGACAAAAACAAGTAGAAGAGTCTATAACTAGCGGATTGTGTAAAGACTGGTCAGATTATAAATACCTGACTGGTAAAAACGCAGCACTTAAACAAGAAATACAGGAACTCACGGACCTGCTAAAGAAAACGGAGCTAGAAGATGACTAAACCAAAACTTATCGTACCAAAACATATTTGGGATAATAAGAAAGCTGAGAAAGAAAAAAAAGAGTTAGAAAAAATACCAACTCCTACGGGTTGGAGAATAGTTTTGTTTCCATTAAAATTAAACAATAAAACAAAAAGCGGTTTGTATTTAACTGATGAGACAGTTTCTGAATCACAGATGACTACAAATATTTGTAAAGTTTTAAAAGTTGGTCCTATGGCATACAAAGATAAAACAAGATATCCAGATGGTAAACCTTGGTGCAAAGAGGGTGATTGGGTATTAATTACATCATATGCTGGTTCTAGAATTAAGATTGAAGACGGAGAACTTAGAATAGTAAATGAAGACGAGATCATAGCAACTGTTGATGATCCTCGAGATATTTTACCAAGGAACTTACTATAACATGGAGAAAAGTATGCAACCACAAGTGGCGTCTGAAAAAGACAAAATGGTTCCGATAGATACATCTGGTGATCCTGTTGATGTAGAATTAAAGGATGATGAAAAAAAAGATGATGTAAAAGTTGAGGAACAAACTGAAGAAACCAAAGTCGAAGAAGAAAATTTTGAAAATAAAAAAGAAGTTGATGATTACGGTGCTAACGTACAAAAAAGAATAGACAAACTTACTTTTAAAATTAGAGAAGCAGAACGAAGAGAAAAAGAAGCTATAAAATTTGCAGAAGCTGTAAATAAAGAAAATGCTGATCTTAGATCTAAAGTAAGAGATGTTGATGATGGTTATTTAGATGAATATTCTAAACGAGTAACCTCTGAAATGGAAAAGGCTCAAGCTGTTTTACAAGCGGCAATAAATTCAAAAGATGCAAAGAGACAAGTAGAAGCTCAACAAGCTATAGCTAGACTCGCCATAGAAGAGGAAAGAGCTAATGCATCAAAAGCACAAAGAGAAAAAGCATTGAAAGAGCAAAAAGATGCACCACCAGTTCAACAACAGCCATTGCAACAAGCTAAACCAGATCCAAAAGCAGAGGCTTGGGCAGAAAAAAACTCCTGGTTTGGTGCAAACGAAGCAATGACGTATACTGCACTATCTATTCATAAAAAACTTTTACAAGAAGAAGGATTTGACGGGAAGTCAGATGAGTATTATAAAGAATTAGATAAACGTATACGAGATGAGTTTCCTCACAAGTTTGAGGATACCAACAAGAAGGACAGACCCGCTCAGGCTGTTGCTTCTGCAAATAGATCGGTTAAATCTGGGCGCCGCACTGTGAGACTCACACCTTCACAAGTTGCTATAGCTAAAAAGCTAGGTGTGTCACTTGAAGACTACGCAAAACACGTGAAGGAGGCGTAACATGACTACAAAAGGTATAAAATCACTACCCTCACGCAAATCAGAGACACGTGAAAAAGTCTCTAGACCAAGGGGTTGGGTACCCCCTTCTAACTTAGAAGCGCCAGAACCACCTGATGGTTTTCATCATAGGTGGGTGCGAGCTGAGTACAGAGGAATGGCTGATGAAAAAAATATTATTGGCCGTCTCCGAAGTGGTTATGAATTTGTGAGAGCAGACGAGTATCCTGATAGAATGGATCTTCCATCTGTCAACGACGGTAAGTACAAAGGCGTCATAGGTATTGGCGGATTAATTTTAATGCGTTGTCCTATCGAGGTTAAAGAGGATCGGGATGAATATTTCCGTAATCTTACTGATACAAAGACAAAGGCAATTGAAAATGATCTCCATAAAGAAGAGCACCCAAGCATGCCTATCTCTCAAGAGAGACAGAGCAGAGTAACTTTTGGGGGCAAGAAGTCTCAATAAGTGAGATCAATGTCTCTGAAATAATTTAGGAGACTACTATGGCTAACATAGACCAAGCATTTGGTTTAAGACCAATAGCTAAAGTTGGTTCTGCCCCAGGCGGAACTACTGGTACTACTAAATACTCTATTGCAAGTGGCGCAAGCGGAATTTTTACTGGCGATCCAGTTAAACAAGCAAACGACGGAACAGTCGTTGTAGCAACAGCAGGCGACGCTATAAGAGGAGTATTTATGGGTTGTTTCTATACAGACCCAAGTACATCAAAGCCTAGATTTAATAATACGTTCCCTAACGGAACGGCTGCATCTGATGCGATAGCATTTGTAGCTGATGATCCTCATCAGTTATTTATCTGTCAGCAAGATTCAGATTCTACAAATCTAGTAGCTGCAAATTTAAATGAAAACTGTAATCTAGTTTTCGGATCTGGTAGCACCACTACGGGTATATCAGGTGTTGAAATTGATTCGAGTTCCAAAAATACTACGGCTGCACTACAAGTGAAGTTGATTGATTTTTATGACACTCCGAGTAATGACGCAACTGCGAACAACTCAATCTTTGTTGTAAAAATTAACAACCACGAACTTAACGGTGGCACTGGTACAGTTGGTAGCTCGTAATAAGGCGTATAGGAGAGTAATATGGCTATTAATAGAGCCCAACTGGCGAAAGAGTTAGAACCAGGC
>LULK01000106.1_pt1 | contig 32742 bp, 28 predicted proteins | sample 728181 | NCBI WGS metagenome assembly LULK01 (sample SAMN03860291, study PRJNA289734) | marine metagenome | biome: seawater column; feature: ocean; material: water; isolation source: Red Sea water column Station 169 - depth 10m | place: Saudi Arabia: Red Sea | collected 2011-10-15 | depth 10 m | reverse complement strand
GTAAAGTTAAATCCAGGTTGTGAATATCTTCTTTTGTAGAAGAGTTGTGTTTAATGTATGAAAAGTTATTAATTGGCTCGAGATAATTTTTTTCAAAAACTTCCCACAACTGAGAGCTTACAATTTCTCTTCCCGTCTCATCAGCTAATTTTTGAATTTTTTGACTCATACTTATTTGAAGTCTTCTTGGTAGAGATACTCCATGATCTTTTTCTAATAGAAATGCTACACCACCTTTACCTGATTGAGAATTAATTCTAACTACTGCTTCATAATTTCTTCCAAGGTCTGCAGGGTCTATTGGTAGATAGGGGACTTCCCATTTTGGATTATTTGATTTTTTAATTGCATTAAAACCTTTTTTTATTGCATCTTGATGAGATCCAGAAAAAGCAGTAAAAACAAGATCTCCTGCGTAAGGATGTCTAGGATGAACAGGAAGTTGATTACAGTATTCAACCTCTCTCATTACTGAATTAATATTTGAAAAGTCTAGTTTAGGATCTACACCTTGTGTGAGCATATTTAATGCTATTGTTACAACATCTACGTTTCCAGTTCTTTCTCCATTACCAAAAAGTGTTCCCTCAATTCTGTCTGCTCCTGCCATCAATCCAAATTCAGATGCAGCAACAGCAGTTCCTCTATCATTATGAGGATGCAAACTTAAGCAGATGTCTTTTCTATTTTTGAGATTGTCATTCATCCATTCAATTTGATCTCCGTAAATATTAGGAGTAGACATTTCTACGGTTGCAGGCAAATTAATTATTATTTTATGCTTTGTTGCAGGTTTAAGTATTTCAACAACATCGTCACAAACATCTCTTGCATAGTCTAGTTCAGTACCAGTGAAACTTTCAGGAGAATACTCAAAACTCCAATCAGTATCTGGATTTTCTTTAGCCAACGACTTTATTAGCCTAGCAGCATCTGTGGCTATTTTTTTTATGCCGCCTTTATCCTTATTGAATACCACTTCTCTTTGAAGAGTTGATGTTGAGTTATAAAAGTGAATAATTCCTTTTGATGCACCTTTAAGCGATTCAAAGGTTTTATGAATTAATTCTTCTCTTGCTTGAGTTAGAACTTGTATACTTACATCCGATGGTATTTTTTTATTTTCTATGAGATCTCTTACAAAATCAAAATCAGTTTGAGAAGCAGAAGGAAATCCAACCTCAATTTCTTTAAAACCTAATTTACACAACAAATCAAACATTCTATTTTTTCTCTCAGAGCCCATTGGCTCAATAAGTGCTTGATTGCCATCACGCAAATCAACAGAACACCAAATTGGAGCCTGTTTAATTGTTTTACCTGGCCATTTTCTATTCTTTAAATCAATAGGCACAAAAGGTGAATATTTATCTATAGGGTTATCCATTCTTTATAAACTAAATGTTATTATGTTACTCATGCTCACTCCAGAAATAAAAACCAATCTTATTTTAAAAGAGATAGGTATTAAAAGATATTCATACAGAACCAATCAACCTAAATCAAAAGAAAAAAATTTAAATTATTTCCAAAAGGGCTTAATTCTAACACTACTTGATAAACCATTTGAGAATTTTGTAGATGACCACCAGAATCTAATAAGAGCAATTGTTGGCTCCACTAAACTTGATAATGGTGATGAATATTTCACCTCCTTTTGTTTTCAATCAAAAAAAGATCTCAAAGATAAAATATCAAATTCATTAAACATTGAACTTACAATTATTTTTGGGAGTGAATTAGAGGGAATTGGCATTTCTAAAGAAATTATAGCTCCATCAATAAATCAGTTAGTAAATTCAAATGATCTTAAAAAAAATCTTTGGAAAGAGATCAAAGAAAATTTAAATATATAAAATGTATAAAGTGTCTTTTATGGATCATTCTGATTTGAAGGAGGCATATGAAATTGAAAAACATACAAATCCATCCCCATGGTCTAAAGAAAATTTTTTTTCATCATATGAGGTAGGGCATAAATCTTTAGTATGTAGGATTAATAACGTAATAGTTGGTTTTATTATCTTTTCCGTTATTAATAAGGAAATTCATCTCTTAAATATAGCAGTTCATACTGAACACCAAAAAAAGGGCATTGGTAGTTTATTAATGGAAACTATGCTGAAACAAGCAAGCGTGATGGGAGTTTTAAAAGTATACCTCGAAGTAAGATCTAAAAACGAAAAAGCAATACTGTTTTATAAAAAATATAACTTTATAAAAGATGCCGTCAGAGTAAATTATTACACTGGCGAAAATTCAGATGATGCTGTTTTGATGAGTTTAGCCATATAACTATAAAATTTTTACTATTTCATCTTCAATCTCTTCAGGCGTTACCTGTGGCCCAAATCTTTTTGATACCGTTCCATTTCTATTCACTAGAAACTTTGTAAAATTCCATTTGATCTGTGGAGTCCCTCCAATTCCGGCTTGCTGCTTTTTTAAAAATTTGTATAAAGGATCTTCATGACCTCCATTTACTTTAATTTTATTAAATATCTTAAAAGTGATCCCATAGTTTGTATCGCAAAAATTCCTAATCTGCTCATTTGTACCAGGCTCTTGAAGTGCAAATTGGTTGCAGGGAAATCCTGCAATCTCAAATCCTTGGGCTTTATATTTCTTATATAATTGCTCCAAGCCCTTATATTGAAAGGTAAGACCACAATAGCTTGCAACGTTCACAACAAGCAGTATCTTATTTTTATATTCTTCTAAAGAAAAATCATTTAAATCTGCATCTTTTACAGTAAAGTCATATATAGTTTTCATGAATAAATAATATGTGTGCGAGAATGTGTTGATATTATATATTATGCAAAAAGATTTTCATTGTGTGAGTTAAGTAATATGGGTAAAGAAATAGACTACAAATGGAAGAAGTTTGATGAATTATCTTTAGATGATCTGTATGCCATATTAAATTTAAGGCAGAAAGTATTTATTGTTGAACAAGATTGTCCATACATAGATGCTGATTACACAGATCAAGATGCATTTCATTTGTTGGGATATAAAGGAGATAACTTAATTGGTTACCTTAGAGCTTTTAAACCTGGAATAAAATATGAGGGTGCTTCTATGGGAAGAATTGTTACTGAGATAAGTTCTAGGAGATTAGGCCTAGGAAAAGAGATTACACAAATGGGAGTAAATTTTTTAGTTAAAGAATTTCCGAATCATGAAATTGTTATTTCAGCGCAACATCGTTTAGAACATTTTTATATTAATTTGGGATTTATTCCTAGAGGTGTAGTTTATCTAGAAGATAATATTGATCATATTCAAATGTATTTACCATCAAAATAAAATTAGCTTTCATTATCGCTAAGTTTATTAACTATTTCTTCATATACAGAAGAGTTAAACTTGAAATCATCTATAAAACCACAATGTCCACCATACTGTTGAGGTTTGAATTTAACATTATTAGTTTGATCTAGACTGCAAAGAGGTTTTATAGGAACACAGGGATCGTCAACAGATGAATATATTAGTGTGTTATTTTTTATCTGATTAATAGTATCTTGAGTTATAGCGTATCCAGCAAAAAGCTCTTTGACATTCTTATGTGGTGAAAAGTTTTTTGTAAAAAATTCTGTCATTTTCTCAAGATCTTTGTATCTTAACGATTCCTCCACATTAGAAATATTATGTAATCTCATTTTTCTTCTTAATGTTCTGCGCCACTTATTAACAAAATATTTTTTTAGAATCCATGAAGTATTGTCCATTGCACGCATAGAAATCTCTGGATCGATTACAGGAGAAATCACAACAGTACTTTTTAAAAAATTGATTGATTTGCAAGCAGATATTCTCAATGCGATATTGCCTCCAAGAGAAAAACCAATTAAGTGTATTTCGTTGTTTTGATATTTTTTGCCAATAAACTCTACTGCTTCAATTAGAGTTTGGATATCAGTAGCTCTAAAAAAATCTTTGTTTAAGTGCTCTGTATCACCATGATCTATAGGATGAATTCTTATAATGTCAAAATTATTGATGTGCAAAAGATCAGCTAAAGGGATTAAATATTTTGAATCTTTGTGACCCAACCAGCCTGGAAAAAATATTACCTTCTTTTTATATAAATTTGTTTCAAATATTTCGATTGACTGAGAATTAGAAGATGTGAAAATTTGTTTGGAAGTAATTCTATTTAGTTTTTTACGTAAAGGTTTTTGCTGTATTTCTCTAATTGGGCTTGATGCCACAAGAGTATTAAATAAACCATTCTTAAGTAAGGCCATTAATAATTAAATAATTGGACTATCAAACAATAAACTATGAATTTCTTCAGTAATGAATGGAGCAAAAGGGTGCATCATAATTAGTATTTCTTTTAAAAGAGGCCTTAGATTATCTATTTCTCCACTTTTTTTACATTCTTCGATATAGACGTCGCAAAACTTGTTCCAGAAAAACTCATAAACTTCATTAATAGCATAATCCAATCTATAGTCTTTGATATTCTTTTCAATTTGCTTTTTTGAATTTTCAAATTCCTTATATATCCACTCATCAGTTTTATTTGTTGATTGGAATTTATCATTTCCAGTTGGATATCCGTTAATAAATCTTGCTGCATTCCAGACTTTAGTACAAAAATTTCTATACCCTTTAAGTCTACCCATTTCAAAGCTTATGTCTTTGGTATGCGTTGCAAGTGAATAAAATGTCATTCTTAAGGCATCTGTTCCGTATGAATCAATACCTTTTGGAAATTGATTCCTTGTTTTATTCTCAATTTTTTTTGCTATACCTTCTTGCATAAGATTTGTAGTTCTTTTTTCAACTAAATCATCTTGGGAGATACCATAAATCAAATCCAATGGATCAATAACGTTACCTTTAGATTTTGACATTTTTTGTCCATTCTCATCTCTAATGAGGCCAGTAACATAGACGTCTTTAAAAGGGATTTGATCTGTAAACTCAAGACTCATCATCATCATTCTTGCAACCCAGAAAAAAATAATATCAAATCCAGTAACGAGAAGAGAGGTTGGAAAATGCCTCTTAAAATCTTCAGTTTTTTCAGGCCATCCTAATGATGCAAAAGGCCATAGACTTGATGAGAACCAAGTATCTAGAACATCTTCATCTTGTATGAGTTCTCTGCCATCAAGTTTATAAAATTCTCTGACTTCTTTTTCACTATAACCAACGTAAACATTATCATCAGAGTCATACCACGCAGGTATTCTGTGGCCCCACCATATCTGCCTGCTGATACACCAATCCTCAATATTATCCATCCAATTAAAATATGTCTTAAGCCAATTGTTTGGATGAAATATTATTTCTCCTTTGTTAACAGCGTCGTTTGCTCTTGCTGCCATTTCTTCAGTTTTGACATACCATTGATAACTTAATTTAGGTTCAATAACTATATTAGACCTCTCACCACGAGGTACACTTATATGGTGCTTTTCTTCTTTTTCCAAGAGATCTAGCTCCTTAAGTTTTTCTAATACAGCTTTTCTGACTTTAAAACGATCAAGATTTGAAAATGGTTCTGGCACATTTTCATTCGAACATGCATCTTCATTAAATATATTTATAGGCTCAAAGTCACTTGCTGTATTTGAAGTCTTAACTTGACCATCTACCTCGTGCAGTGCATATTTTTTACCTATTTCGTAATCATTAAAATCATGACCTGGAGTAATTTTAAGACAACCGGTTCCAAATTCCATATCAACATACTCATCGGCTAAAACCGGTATCTTTCTACCCACAAAGGGAAGAACCACGTTTTTACCAACAAAATCTTTATACCTATCATCATTAGGGTTAACAGCAACTGCCATATCTCCAAACATAGTTTCAGGTCGAGTTGTAGCCACTATTAAAAAGTCTTCTGTATTTTCAATTGGATATTTAATATGCCATAGAAGGCCATCTTTTTCTTGTCTTACAACCTCAAGATCTGAAACAGCAGTTTTTAGGGATGGATCCCAATTAACCAACCTATAACCCCTATAGATTTTATTTCTTCTATGCAATTCAACGAATGCTTTTATAACAGCATCATTGCATCCTTCATCTAGGGTAAATCTATATTTATTCCAATCAACAGAGCATCCAAGTCTTTTAATTTGTGAAGTTATTTTTTCTTCTGAATAATCTTTCCAAGACCTAACTTCTTCGAGAAATTTTTCTCTTCCGAGTTCTTTCCTGGTTACATCTTTTTTTGCAAGATTATTTTCTACAACCATTTGCGTAGCTATGCCGGCATGATCAGCACCAACCTGCCAGTGCGCATCTTTGCCAGACATATGATGATATCTTGTATAGAAGTCCATGATGGCATACTGGAAGCTGTGACCCATATGAAGAGTACCAGTAACATTTGGTGGAGGTATTACCTGAGAAAATGAAGCATCAGAATCTTTATTTGAAAGAACTTTTTCAGACCATATCTTGGACCATTTTTCTTCAATTTCTACTGGGTAATACTGTTTATCCATAAGAAAGTTTCATCAAACTATTTTAATTTCTTACTAAGAATTAGCTGACTTATAAGTGGCACAGGTCTTCCAGTTCCAGCTTTTACAGGAGTGCTATAAGAGGCTGTAGCGGCAATATCAATATGCGCCCACTTATAATCATTAGTAAATTTTGAAAGGAAAGCAGCTGCATGAATTGTTCCAGCTTCTCTTCCCCCACCAATATTCGCTAAATCTGCATATTTAGTTTTAGTACATGATTGATGCTCATCCCATAATGGAAGTTGCCAAGCTCTATCACCTGATTCTTCACCGGATTCAATTATTTTATCTGCAAGATACTGATCATTTGCCATAACTCCACTTGCATGTCTCCCAAGAGCAATGACAACAGCTCCGGTTAGCGTTGCCATATCAATAACATAGGAGGGCTTATATTTTCCAACGTATGTTAAACAATCAGCAAGAATCAATCTTCCTTCAGCATCAGTATTAAGTATTTCAATGGTTTGACCAGACATTGAAGTTACAACATCGCCAGGTTTTGTGGCTTTAGATGAGCACATGTTTTCAGCGCAACCCATAACACCAACTACGTTAACATCTGCATTTAATCTTGCTAGGGTAGACATGACTCCAAACACAGTTGCAGCTCCGCACATATCCCATTTCATCTCATCCATTCCAGGACTTGGTTTGATTGAAACTCCTCCAGTATCGAAAGTAACGCCTTTGCCAACTAATGCAATAGGTTTATCAGTTGATTTGCCTCCCTTGTATTCGATAACCATCATTCTAGCTGGTTCTTCACTACCCCTAGAAACACTTAAAAATGAACCCATACCCATTTTATGCATTTGCCTTTCATTAAAAGATTTAACTTTTAGCTTAGGAAAATCTTTTGTCATTGCTTTTACCTTTTTTTCAATTATTTTTGGTGTGCAATGATTGGCTGGAAGATCACCCAAGTATTTTGCCGTATTCACTCCCTCACCAATAGCATATCCAACCTTTGCAGCTTGTTTAGCTTTTGTTAATTTAGATCCAGTTAGACCTGTTGTAAGGATAGTTAGTTTTTTAACGCTGGGTTTCTTAGAAGTTTTATTTTTTGTTTCAGAAAATATATAAACATTAGACTCAATTGTTTTAGAAACCATCTCAATTAACCAAAGTTCATCCTTTCCTTTAGGCGAAACTGTTCCAGGCATAACAGATATATCTTTACATTTATTTTGATTTCCTTTTTGTGCAATGCTTTGGTACAAACTGAGCCATTTATGAGTCGGCGCATCTTTATCAAGACCTTTAACAAGAAGAATATGCTTGGCATTAATTCCATCTATTTTTGGTAGCAATATGCTACTGCCTGTCTGATCTACATGGGATTTAATAGTTTTAGAAAGATAATTCTTTGATTTTTTATTTAATTCCATGAAAGATGAGTCATTTTTTGTATTTTTATTAATAACTAAAACAAGCATATCTGTCGTCAAGGAAGATACACCTGTTGCGTCTTTTAACTGAACATTATTTAAAACTTTATATGCCATTTATATTCTCCTGTAATGGTATTTACTGATAAGATAAATATTGTAATGCATCATTCTTCACAAGGCATGTTTAAAAAAAATATTCTTTCAAAAAGTTTGAATGTTGAGGTCTTTAAATCTACGATCGGAATTATATTAATTTTCTTTTTTTTAGTTGTAAGCTCGAGATTTGTTGAATATTTTAATCAGGCTGCAGAAGGGCTAATTGATCCAAACATAATTTTTAAAGTTATTTTTTTAAGATTTCCAGATTTCGTAACACTGTTAATTCCTTTGTCTTTCTTTTTAGGGGTTGTAATCACAATGAGTAGAATGTATGCCGATAGAGAAATTTATGGCTACTTCACTGGCAACCTTTCTCAAAACGATTTGATAAAATATCTAATACCACAGGCAATAATATATTTCTTAATAACTCTTTCATTAAGTGTTTACATAGCCCCATATACAAAAGAGCTTTCTAAGAATCTGTTATCTACTGATTCTTTAGAAGAACAGTTCAATGCAATAAAGCCTAATGAAGTAATTATATTTAACGATTTTGAAGGATTTATTTTCGCAAAGGATAAGAATAGAAATATTTTGGATCAGGTTGCATTTTTATCATCATCAAATGAAAACTTTTCATTAGTTCTAGCAGATAAACTAACCTCAAATGATAAAGACTCAATGCTAGATCTTACTATCAAAGATGGCTTGGTTTATCAAAACATTTTTAGTGAAGACTCTTCTTTTATATCTGAGTTTGGTGAGTTTAATTTTCCGCTTAAAAAAGATAAAGGACAATCGGATATACAAACTCTCTCTAAAGTATTTGATTATTCAGAAAAATCTAGTAAATCTCAAAAGCAATGGAATATTTCTATACCAATAACAATTTTCATTTTGCTAATTATTGGAGTACACCTTTCAAAGGTAGGTCCTAGACAAGGCAGACTAGCAGTATTACTTCCTTCTATGTTTGTATACTTTCTCTACTTAAGTTTATTAATCCTAGCAAGAGAATCTTTTGAGGATAACAATCCCCAAACTCACTTTTATTCATGGTATGTGCATACATTCTTTTTTGCTTTTGGAGTTTATGCAATGCTTAGATCAAATTTGAATATAAATATTTCAATGAATGCTACCAGCATCATAAGAAAAAGTAATTCATTCAGAGCAATCTTATTGCTAATCATATTGTTAATATTTTTATGGATAGCTTCATGATGAAAATATTCTATATATATTTAATAAAGCGTTCTTTTTATTTTTCATTGCTCATTTTGGCTGCTTTTGGTTTGTTAGATTCAATCTTTATGTTTCTTGCAGAGTTAGAAAACCTTTCAGAAAAATATACATTTTCAAATATATTAAAGTATGTAATTTTTACTACCCCGCATCGTTTGATGGATTTTGTAGAGGGCGCTAGTCTTTTGGGTGTAATGATTGCATTAGGACTTTCCAATCAGGAAGGCAATCTTAATACTTTAAGGACAGCTGGGAAGTCTCCGATGAATATTGTCTTTGTTAGTTCGATTGGCGCATTAATCTTAAGTGCATCTTTATTAATGTTTGATGAAATAGTATTTAGAAAAACTTTTGTAAAAGCCGAGGTAGAAAGAAATATTACTCTAGGAAAGACCTCTCAGAAAGACCAGGATCAAATATGGGTAAATTATGATGAGTCGTTTTTAGGCTTTGAAAGAATCATTGATAATAATATCTATCAGCCAAGATTTATTAAAATAAAAAATAATAAACTTGTGTACTCAATTTCCGCCACCGCTGCTCAAATTAATAAAAAAAATATTATTTTTCCTGAGGAATCTTTATATAAGCTATATGCAGAGTCGTCTGTTTCTAATCAAGAGACTTTTGAAATCCCAATCCAATCAACCATTTCAATCAAGCACATTGATAATTTAGGAATATCAGATCTTATTGATTATAGAAACTTTCTTTCAAATAGCTCTATTGAACAAGATATCTTATTCAAATCACATTTTGACAAAGCGCTATACAAGAAAATATATTCACCAGTATCAATTTTGTTGCTAATAATGTTTTTTGGCTCACTTACTTTTAATTCATTACGTGATTCTAGTGTTGGTGGAAGAGTTTTAATCGCAGTAACGGGAGCTTTTATCTATAAATTGTTTCAAGATTTATCTATTGGAATCTTTATTTCCTATCAATTGCCAACATATATTGGCGTAATCTTACCTTCTTTGATGCTTTTATTGATGTCTTTTTTATCTTTTAAGAGAATTTAAATCACAATTATCATCAGGATGATGGTTGATCAAGAATTTTTTTTATAAGATGTTTGAGAAACAATATCACTAAGAGATAGCTTGTCTTTTGAGATATACATATATAGCAAAGGGATGCCTAATAGTGCAAAAGTTACGAAATTCATAAAAAATCTTAGAGATATTTTTTTTATATCTATTTTTTTATTATCAAGGCTGTATATTTCGAATTTCCAGACTGCCATGCCAAGAGTCTTTCCACCATGTGTCCAGAAATAACCATAAAAACACCAGGTACTTACAAAAATTAGAAGCGGGCCAACCCATTTTGTTTCTATGATGCCTCCGTTAATCCAAACTGCAACTGATCCAACAGCAAACCATACACCCAATAAAAGAAAAAAATCATAAATGCATGCGGCAACTCTTCTTAATGGAAATACAATATATGATTTATCGTTCATTTTGGTATAGTACTAAATTATTTAAAAAAATAAATTAATTAATATGAATACATCATCTGATTTTCTAGGTCATCCAAAAGGCTTGTTTGTTTGCTTTGCTACTGAAATGTGGGAAAGATTCTCATATTACGGAATGAGAGCACTACTTATACTTTATCTAACTAAGCATTGGGAATTTACTGATGCAACTAGCTATTTAATATATGGAGCATATACGTCATTAGTTTACATAATGCCAGTTTTTGGAGGAATGTTAGCTGATCAAATTCTAGGTTCAAAGAAAGCTGTTACATATGGAGCAATCTTATTAGTATTTGGACATTTAGGGATGACTGTTGAAAGTAATGAACAGATTTTCTATCTATCTCTTGCTTTAATTGTATCTGGTGTTGGGTTTCTAAAACCAAATATATCAACCATGGTTGGAGCTTTGTATGAGGAGGGTGATCCTAGAAGAGACTCAGGCTTCACTATTTTTTATATGGGCATAAATATTGGTGCTTTTACAGCAACTCTTTTATGTGGATACTTGGGTGAAGAAATTGGCTGGGCATATGGTTTTGGAGCAGCTGGAATTGGAATGTTGCTAGGACTATTTATATTTTTATGGGGCCAAAAATATCTTGAAGGATTGGCAGAGCCGCCATCAAATAAATATATGACTAAGGTTAATGGCATTTCATTTGAAAATTGGGCATATATTTCCGGCGTTGTAATGGTCCTTGTAACATGGTTTTTAGTTCAGAATTCACAGTTAGTAGGTCAACTATTAGGCGGCTTTGGGGTTATTTTTATCGGGGCTTGGTTGTTATATGCATTATTGAAATGTGCACCTGAAGAAAGAGATAGATTGATAGTTGTAGGAATTTTAATACTATTTTCACTTATATTTTGGGCTTTATTTGAACAAGCAGGATCGTCATTAAACATTCTGACTGACAGAGGCGTTGATAGAGTGATATTCGGATGGGAAGTGCCAGCATCTATGTTCCAATCACTTAATGCTGGATTTATATTTACAATAGCACCTCTTTTTGCTCTTTTATGGATAGCTTTAGCAAAAAGAAATATGGAACCATCTACACCAATAAAATTTTCTATTGGAATAGTGCTTGTAGGGCTTGGATTTTTAGCTCTTGTTTATGGAATGAACTCATCTGAGGGTCTTCAAACAGGAGTCATTTGGATAGTATTAATTTATTTATTACACACACTTGGCGAGCTTTGTCTATCGCCTGTAGGATTATCTTCTGTTACTAAACTATCACCACAGAGAATTGTTGGATTTATGATGGGTATGTGGTTTTTTGCATCTGCAGCTGGAAACTATGTTGCTAGTTTAATTGCTAAAGGTACTGCTGGAGATCCTGTTTTAAAAATTGCAGAAAGAATCTATTTTCAGGTCATGAACCTTCCTGAAGATACATTTACATTTAATCAGAAAAATGGATTTATGGATGTTTACACGGATGTAGGACTTATTGCAATTGGATGTGGAATATTTTTGGCCATAATAACACCACTACTTAGAAAGTTGATGCATGGTGCCAGTTAAAGGAAAAAAAGATCCTGTAAAAAAAAATATGGATAAATTCCATAAACCAAAAACTCATCGTGATAAAACTAAATATAATCGGAAAAATAAGCCTAAGAAGCTTGATTAACTTTTATTAAAATTTTTGTATAGATTTCTTTTAAAGTAAAAAGTTCGCTAATTTTTAAATGCTCATCAATTTGATGTATTGATTTGTTTACTGGACCTAATTCAATTATTTCAGTATTCATTTTTGCAACAAAACGACCATCTGAGGTTCCACCTTTAGCATTAAACTCTGGAGTATATCCAGCAACCTCCTGAACAGAGTTTGAAACAATATTTTTAAAAAAGTTATTTTTTGTGAAGTATGGAAGACCATTTAGGTCCCAAGTTAAACTATAATTCAAATTTAACTCCTTTAGCAATGCCTCAAACTTAGACTTTAGACTTTCTTCAGTTGATTCAGGTGAGAATCGAAAGTTAAATGTGAGCTCCAATTCTCCCGGTACAACATTGTGAGCTCCTGTACCAGAATTGATATTAGATATTTGAAAGCTTGTTGGATCAAAGGAATCATTTCCATCATCCCAAATTTTATTGTTAAGTTTGGAAATTAATTCACCTGATTTAAGAATTGGATTTATTACTTTTTCTGGATAGGCGATGTGTCCTTGTTTTCCAAATAGTTTTAAATGTCCGCCAAGCGATCCTCTTCTTCCAATTCTGGCACAATCTGCAACTTTTTCACTTGCAGTGGGTTCTCCAACTAGACAGTAATCTATAATTTCATTTTCCTGAATCATATTTTCAATAATCTTGTCTATAAATCCATCTTTGGATGTACCTTCCTCATTGGATGTCAGCAAGATTGCTAATCTAAAATTAAGATCTTCTGAAGAACTTAGAAAGTCCTTTGAGGCCTCTATAAATGCTGCAACAGATCCTTTCATGTCTGCAACACCTCTTCCATATAGTAGGTCATCTTCAATAGTCGCTGAAAAGGGAGGGTACTTCCATTTTTCTTCAGGACCGCTTGGAACTACATCTGTATGACCAAGAAAACAAAATAATTTTCCAGAATTACCAACAGAAGCATATAAATTCTCTACGTTTTGATAATTAATTCTTTTAATGTTGAAATTTAATTCACTAAGTTCTTTTTCAATTAAATCAAAGCAACCCATATCTTTTGGCGAAAGAGATTTTATTTTTATTAAATTCTGAAGAAGTTCAATCATTTTTATGGAGCTCCTCATTTAAGCTTGAAGTTTTATGATTCCTTTTTGCAATAACCTTTCCAGAAAGAGAATCTCTATAAAATAATAAATTTGAATGACCCGAAACTTCTTTAGCTTTAATAACATTTATTTCTTTTTCATCTGACTCTATGATGTGAATCTTGGTTCCTGATGTAATATATAACCCTGCTTCAACTGTACAGTTATCACCTAAAGATATACCAATACCAGCGTTCGCCCCCAAAAGACAATTTTCTCCAAGTGAAATTTTTTCATTATTTCCTCCTGAAAGAGTACCCATAGTACTAGAACCTCCACCAAGATCAGAATTATTTCCAACTACAACGCCAGCAGAGATCCTTCCTTCAATCATGGCCTTCCCTAATGTGCCCGCATTAAAGTTGACAAAACCTTCTTGCATTATTGTCGTCCCCTCGCTTAGATATGCACCTAATCGAACTCTGCTAGCATCAGCTATACGCACTTTTTTTGGAATAACATAATCCGTAAGACATGGAAATTTATCTAAGGATCTGATGAAGAGATCGTTATTTTTCTCTTTAGATAAATGTAGTTCATTTTCAATATTATTCATTGAAATTGGGCCTTTGTTAGTCCAAGCTACATTTGGAAGAATCTTAAATAAATTTTCAAGATTAAGCGTATTTGGTAAGACAAATTTATAAGATATCAAATGAAGCTTTAAATAGGCATCGGACACACTTTCGATTGGTTTGTAAAGATCCTCTTCGTTCCAGGCGATTTCAACAAGTTTTTGAAATTTCTTATCAATATTATTAATTTCTTTAAAAACTTCATTATCACCAAACTGAATGCATGGAAAAAATACATCTAAAACTTCATCTTGAGATGAAATATTGGCAATGCCTTTTGCAATAATCTTCATGGTTAAATTATAGTTTTATTAGCTCAATTCACACCACTTTTTTTAATGATGCAATAATTTCTTTCATCTTTTTATTAGGTATTAGTGTTTTATTGAAATTTTCGAGTTCAAATGTATCTTCTACCTTGTCGCCAAGGGTATTAATTCTTGCTGAAAATATTGAAAGATTATTGTCATAAAAGACTCTGGCAATATCAGACAACAACCCAGGCCTATCTGATGTTTCAATGGTAATAAGATTTCTTCCTTTACTAGTATTATGCGTATTTGTAATATTAAGTTTGTTTTGAAATTTAATTTTTTTCTTAGCATTTTTGATGCTGTCAGAAAAATCTTCATAATTATTGAAATTTTTGATAATTCTTATAGATAATTCTTTAAGTTCGCTTTGATTAAGAGCTCTGTCATGGTGTGAAAATTTTGTAATAAAGGTATTTGCTGCCAACTTATCATCAGTTGAGGTAAAAATATTTGCATCAATGATTTCAAGACCAGACTTTTCAAGAGTTTTTGTTAATTTTAAAAAAAGACCTTCTGAGTTATCTACCTTTATAAATATTTCGAGTAAATTATCGAACTTATTTTTACATGCTATTACTAGATCACAATTTTTATTTTGAATGATTAATTGAGATTGCCATTTTAACGACTCAGTTGCATTCTTATTGAAATAGCTATCGCTGAACTTAGAAAAATAATTTTTAACAAAGGATTTCTCATCTTTATTTAGCTCAGACAGAACAGAATTTTTTCTATCTAAAGCAATATCAGAGGATGCTTTGATTGGATTTTTGTTAATTTTAGATCTTGTAAGAGTATATAAATCTCTTAATAACTGATGCTTCCAACCGTTCCATAGAGCGGGGTTGGTGGCTCTGATGTCGTTTACGGTCAGTAAATATAAGTAATTTAATTTTTCATTCTGTTCTACTTCTTTAGCAAAGTCATTTACTGTTAGAGGGTCTGAAATATCTTTTTTTTGAGAAATTGAAGACATTATTAAATGTTTTTTTACTAGCCATGATATTAGCTTTGCATCCGTTGAAGACATTCCTAGTCTCTTTGCAAAATTGAAACTTGTTTTTGCTCCTATTTCTGAATGATCTCCGCCTTTGCCTTTTCCAAGATCGTGAAATAAACCTGCAATATATAGTATTTCAATCTTAGGAATTTTATTAATTAACTCATGTTCAAGTAGAAATCCCTCTTGTTCATAAAGTTTCATTTGATTCATATTTCTAACAACCTTTAATGTATGTTCATCAACCGTGTAAACATGAAATAAATCAAATTGCATTTGTCCAACGACTTCACCAAATTCAGGAATATATTTTTGAAGAATTCCAAGGCTTTTCATAGTCTTAAGAATAGATGAAAGATTATGTTTTGACTTTAAGATATCTAGAAATTGTTCGGCAAAATATTTATCTTTTCGAAATTCTTGATCAATAAGATTTAAGTTGTTTCTTAGCAATGCTTTTGTTTCGGTATCAATTAAATTTATTTTTTTACTTTTACCTATTTCTATAAATAACTTAAATATAAGATCTTTATTTGTTTTGATATCAATGTTTTCATTTATTCCGATTTTACTTTTATGTTTATAAATTGGATTTGCATTTTTAAATAAATTTTTTGGGTATGTTTCGTTATATTTTTCAAACACTGTACTGTTAAAATATGATATGTACTCAGCCATTTCGTAATATTTTCTCATCATCTTCTCAACAGTTGATTTAGTATCTTTTTCGGAGATAGAATTTATATTCTTGGAGATTTCTATTTGAGATTCAAAGCTTAGTCTGTTTCTGTCAGTTAAGAGATTGGCGTGAAACCTAAGAAATTTAATAAAATTATAGGCAATCACAGTATTTTTATATTGACCATCTAATAGTTTCGATTTTTTGATTGCAGGTTGAGAATCAAGACCAAAGCAGTGTTGCAGTATCCATAGAGCAGTTTGAAAGTCTCGCATGGTACCGGGTGATTCTTTCAAGTCAGGCTCAAGATTAAAAGCAGTTGAAAAGTACTGATTATGTCTCTTTTGCTGCTCAATGTATTTTTGATTATAAAAATTATTTTTTGTCCATAATTTGCACAAAGTCATAGTTATCTCTTTATCAATATCTTTATTTGAAATGATTGGGCGCCTAGTAAGGTAAGAGGTAAACTCTTTTATGTCCGATTTTGATATATTTTTTATGTCCTTTACCTTTCGAACCGAATGTCCAACTTTGAAGCCTTGATCCCACAAATAACTTATAAATTTTTCTAAATTATCAAAGTTTTTATTTTTCTTAATTTCAACAATTGATATATCAACATCAGACGTAGGAAACATTTCTTTTCTACCAAAGCCACCATTTGCGTAGATTACAAAGTTTTCATGCAAATTAAGATCTTTAAACTTCCTTTTAATTGAATTTTCTATAACATTTGAATGTTTTCGCAGATATTTATTAATCTTTGTTGGCTCCAGATATATATCTGAAATATTGTTATAGAAATCTTTATTTATTGATTCGAACTTTTCTTTCATACATATTCATCACTTCTTTTTGTGAGAATCTCATAACCATCTTTTGTAACTGAAATAGTATGCTCCCATTGAGCAGAATTTCTTCCATCTTTTGTCTCAACAGTCCATCCATCCTTTAGTACCTTTGAAAACTTTCTTCCTTGATTAATCATAGGCTCTATTGTGAAACACATTCCTTCTTTCAATTTTATTCCTGTACCAGCTTTTCCGTAATGCAGAACTTGCGGCTCTTCATGGTATACAGTACCAATTCCATGACCACAATAATCTTCAACAACGCTGTAATGATTTTTTTCAGCATGTGTTTGGATTGCATTTCCAATATCTCCAAGGAATGCACCTGGTTTTACCACTTCAATACCTTTATAAAGACACTCTTGTGTAACTTTTACTAATCTTTCATTATGAGGCGCACATTTTCCTACAAGAAACATTTTTGAGGTATCACCATGCCAACCATCTTTCACAACAGTTACATCTATGTTTAATATGTCACCACTTTTTAATACTTTTTCGTTACTAGGAATGCCATGACATATAACTTGATTCAAGCTAGCACATATAGTTTTCTCATAACCGTTATAACCAACATTAGCTGGAATTGCTTTTTGAACATTTACAATATGGTTAAAACATATTTCATCTAACTCTCCAGTTGATATGCCTGGAACCACATGTGGTGAAATCATTTCTAAAACTTCAGCTGCTAGCTTTCCAGCAACTCTCATTTTATCTATATCATTTTTAGATTTTACTGATATTTTCATTTTTTTTCATTTACATCTAGACATTAGCCAACTTAATCTATAAAGTACAATTTTAATGTCAGCGTATTATTTTAGCTCATTAAATTCAAAAAATTCTTTAAATAGTATTCCTAATTTTTTCCTAAAAATTCTCTTGTTTGAGGTAAATTTATAATGTCATTTCCAGCTATATTAGCACTTGAAGATGGAAGTGTATTCTATGGAAAAGGTTTTGGAAAAGAAAAGTTTGATGTTGGAGAATTAGTTTTTAATACCTCGATGTCTGGATATCAAGAAATAATTACTGATCCCTCATACAAAAAACAAATAATAACTTTTACTCATCCTCATATTGGCAATACTGGAATAAATAATGATGATAATGAGTCAAATCAAGTTCATTCCTCTGGTGTTGTTGTAAATAAATTTTGTGAGAAGCCAAGCAACTGGCGTTCTATAAAATCTTTGGAAGAATTTCTAAATGAAAATGATGTGATGGCTATTTCTGATGTGGATACGAGAGAAATCACTACAATTTTAAGAGAAAAAGGTGCATTGAATTGTTGCATTGGTTCTTTATCAAAAATTTCTGAAAAAGATGCTATTAAAAAAGCGCAAGAATTTGATGGCTTAAAGGGAATGGATCTTGCTCAAGTGGTTTCAACAAAGGATGAATATCTGTGGAATGAGGGCGTATGGCCAGAAAACAAGAAAACAAGGGATTCAAACATGGTTGTTGCGTATGACTATGGTATTAAAGAAAACATACTTAGACTTCTTGCGGATCATGTTGGAGAAGTTAAAGTTGTAAACGCAGAAACACCTTTTGAAGAAATTATGAAACTTTCTCCAAAAGGCATATTTTTATCAAATGGTCCTGGAGATCCAGAGCCATGCGTATATGCCATTGATAGTATTAAAAAATTCTTGAAAGAGGAAGTTCCTATTTTTGGAATATGTTTAGGACATCAACTATTAGCATTGGCTGGAGGCGCAAAAACCTACAAGATGAAATTTGGTCACCATGGTGCAAATCATCCTGTTCAAGATATTGATTCAAAGGAAGTATTCATTACAAGTCAAAATCATGGATTTGCTGTTGATGAGGACACATTGCCATCAAATATAAAGACCACACATATTTCTTTATTTGACAAATCACTACAAGGCATTGAGTTTAAAGATACTCCAGCATTTAGTTTCCAAGGACATCCTGAAGCAAGTCCTGGTCCGCAAGAAATCCAAAGCCTATTTAAAAAATTTAGCAGCATGGTAAAAGATTATGCCAAGACGTAAAGATATCTCATCGATTTTAATTATTGGCGCAGGTCCAATCATCATTGGTCAGGCATGCGAATTTGATTATTCAGGTGCTCAAGCTTGTAAGGCACTAAAAGAAGAAGGCTTTAGAGTAATACTTGTAAACTCGAACCCTGCAACCATTATGACAGACCCTTTATTAGCGGATGCAACTTACATTGAACCAATTCATTGGGAGTCTGTTGAAAAAATAATTGAAAAAGAAAAGCCTGACGCCATATTGCCTACGATGGGAGGTCAAACTGCTTTAAATACAGCACTAACATTAGATAAAAATGGTGTTCTTGATAAACATAATGTTGTTTTAATTGGAGCAAATAGAACAGCAATAGATAAGGCTGAAGATAGGCAGCTTTTTGATGAAACAATGCAGGCAATAGGATTAGAAACACCAGCTTCTGGTATTGCACATTGTATGGAAGATGCTTTAAGAGTTCAGAAAGAAATCGGATTTCCTTGCATTATAAGGCCGTCCTTTACTATGGGAGGTACTGGAGGAGGCATTGCATATAACATATCAGAATTTAAAACAATTTGTGAGAAAGGTCTTGAGCTATCTCCAACTAACGAGCTTTTAATAGATGAGTCTTTGATTGGTTGGAAAGAATATGAGATGGAGGTAGTTAGAGACTGTAAAGATAATTGTATTATTGTTTGTTCTATTGAAAATCTAGATCCAATGGGCATCCATACCGGAGACTCAATAACCATTGCTCCAGCTCAAACTTTAACAGACAAAGAATTCCAAATAATGAGAAATGCTTCTTTTAAAATTTTAAGAGAAATTGGTGTTGATACCGGAGGGTCTAATGTTCAATTTGCTGTTAATCCAGAAAATGGAAAGATGGTTGTTATTGAAATGAATCCAAGAGTAAGCAGGTCTTCTGCATTAGCTTCAAAAGCTACAGGATTCCCAATAGCTAAAGTTGCAGCTTTATTATCTGTAGGATTTACACTAGATGAATTAAAAAATGATATTACAGGAGGTCTTACGCCTGCATCTTTTGAACCAAGTATTGATTATATAGTCACGAAAATTCCAAAATTTGCTTTTGAAAAATTTCCGCAAGCAACTCCAAAGCTAACGACACAAATGAAATCTGTTGGTGAAGTTATGTCGATTGGTTCAAACTTTCAAGAATCATTTCAAAAAGCTTTATGCAGCATGGAAGAAGAATTAAATGGAATTAATTCCTTAGCTAAGAATAAAGAATTTGCATCTGATGAAAAAATACAAAGTGAATTAACAATACCAGGACCCAAAAGATTATTTTATGTAGCAGATGCTATAAGAAAAGGTTGGTCCTTAGAAAAGATACATGATTATACAAAAATTGATTTCTGGTTTTTAGATCAAATTGAAGAACTTATAAATCTTGAGAATGAGCTTATTGATGCTGGTGTAAAGAATTTAGACGAAGATAAAATTGTTCAAATTAAAGAGAAAGGCTTTTCTGACAATAGAATTGCTGAACTAGTAAGAGTTGATGAAGATGAAATAAGAGCGCTTAGAAAAGAATTTAACATAACTCCTGTGTATAAAAGAGTGGATACTTGTGCTGCCGAATTCGCAACATCAACTTGCTATATGTATTCAACATATGGAGGAAAGTGTGAAAGTAATCCAACTTCAAAGAAAAAAATATTAGTTTTAGGTAGTGGACCAAATAGAATCGGACAAGGAATAGAGTTTGATTATTGTTGTGTTCATGCCTCCTTAGCGATGCAAGAGGAAGGCTATGAGTCGATTATGGTTAATTGTAATCCTGAGACAGTCTCAACAGATTACGATGTTTCCAATAGATTATATTTTGAACCAATAACTGCTGAGAAAATTCTAGATATTATTGATATTGAAAAACCAGAAGGTGTCGTTATACAGTTTGGCGGACAAACCCCTTTAAAACTTGCTAATGTTCTATCTGAAAAGGGAGTGAATATTCTTGGAACAAATGTTGATGCAATTGATAGATCTGAAGATAGAGAAAGGTTTCAGGAATTAGTTAATAAATTAAATTTAAAACAGCCTTCAAATGCAACTGCTAAGAATGTTGATGAAGCTCTCAGCGAGGCAAAAAAAATAGGTTTTCCAATTGTTGTAAGGCCCTCTTATGTTCTTGGCGGAAGAGCAATGCAACTAGTCAATAATATTAAGGAACTTGAAAAATATCTAAGTGAAGCAGTAGAAGTATCAAACAGCAAGCCTATTCTTCTTGATAGCTATTTAACTGATGCAATCGAAGTTGATGTAGATGTAGTTTCAGATGGAACAAATATTGAAATTGGTGGCATTTTACAACATATAGAGCAAGCAGGCATTCATTCAGGAGATTCAGCATGTTCTCTTCCTCCATATAGCTTATCTCAAGAAATTCAAAATAAAATGAAAGCGCAAGCTATTGATATAGCAAAAGAATTAAAAATTATTGGCTTAATGAATATTCAATTTGCAATTAAAGCAAACGAAGTCTATATCATTGAGGTTAATCCAAGAGCATCCCGTACTGTTCCATTTATTTCTAAAGCAATTGGACACTCATTGGCTAAGGTTGCTTCTAAAGCAATGATTGGTAAGAGTTTAATAAAGCAGAAGTTTTCATCAAAGCTTCCTAAAGGCTTATCTTTTGTAAAAGAAGCTGTAATGCCATTTGATAAATTTCCTCATGTAGATCCTATTTTGGGACCAGAGATGAAATCCACTGGCGAAGTTATGGGCATCGGTCCTAATTTTGGAGAAGCATATGCAAAAGCTCAAAAAGGTGCAAACAAAATTTTAAGAAAATCAGGCAATGTATTTATAAGTGTTAAATCTTCCGACAAAAAATATCTTGATGAATTTACCCCAGCAATAATAAATGCTGGATTCGAAATCATTGCAACTTCTGGTACGGCAGATTACATAGAAAAACTTGGCTACGCTGTTTCAAGGATTAACAAGGTTACTGAAGGTAGGCCACATATTGTTGATATGTTGCTCAACAATGAAATAGATTTAGTAATTAACACAACTGAGGGTTCTCAATCAATTCAAGACTCTGCATCCATTAGACAAAGTGCCTTAAGAAATAAGATTTTTTGCACAACCACAATGTTTGGAGCCTTTGCAATCATAGATGCCTTAAAAAGTATTGAAGAAAATTGGACATACAGCACTCTACAAGAAATTAATAAATAGTTTTTCAAGTTGTTATAATGCTTTTATGAGTAGAGTTCCACTTACAAAAGAAGGCGAAGCTTTAATCAAGGAAAAATTATATAACCTTAAGTTTATTGAAAGGCCTCAAATATCTGAAGCAATTGCTGAAGCAAGAGCGCATGGTGATCTAAAAGAAAATGCAGAGTATCATGCAGCAAAAGAGCTTCAAGGGCTTATAGAAGCAAAAATTACTGAAATGGAGAATGCAATTGCAAACGCCCAAGTTATTGATGTAAAAGACATTCCCGAAACTGGAAGAGTAATATTTGGCTCAACTGTAAAAGTATATGATAGTAATAATGACACGGAATTAACTTATAAGATTGTTGGAAATCTTGAATCTGATCCTGAGAACGGACATATCTCAATTGAAACACCAATTGCAAAAGGTTTGATTGGTAAATTTGTAGATGACGAAATTAAAATTCAAACCCCATCTGGTGATTTAAATTATGAGGTTATTGAAGTGAAACACATATAATGATGCATTCTGATAACTGGGCTCTCAAGGCAAAGCAGTTGGGTTATCGATCTAGAGCAGTTTTTAAGTTAGAAGAGATCCTAAAAAAAACAAGAACCAAAAGATTTAAGAATGTTTTAGATTTAGGTGCATCACCAGGAGCTTGGTCACAATTTATTGTAAAAAAAAACTCTAATGCTAATGTGTATGCTTTAGATATATTGGATATGGAACCAATTGAAGGTGTAAGTTTTTTTAAAAAAAATATAGAACAAATTAATAATATTCCCCAGATATTGAAATTAAAAGGTGATTTTAATCTTGTAATATCTGATATAGCCCCCAACTTAAGTGGTATCAAGTCAGTTGATAATGAAAACATATTTGATCTGAATAAATTGACTGTAAATATAGCGTTAAATTTTTTATGCAAGGGCGGAACTTTAATTATGAAAACATTTCAAAATAGTTTTCTGAAAACATTAAGAAAAGATATGGAATTATCATTCAAGATAGTTCAAACTTATAAACCTGTTGCATCAAAAAAACAATCAGGTGAAATATATTTGTACGGAGTAAAATAATAAATGAGTAGTTTTTTAAGAAATATAATTGTTTGGGTCGCTTTAGGATCATTAATGGTCTATGTTTTTAATAGCATAGATAATTCATCAGCAAGAGAGCAAATTAGTTATAGTCAGTTCAAAGAAGAAATTTTATCTGACAGAATTGCTAAGGTCGTATACAAAGGTGATCAAATGACAATCATCGGAGATCGTCTTGATGGCTCTAAATTTGAAACGACACATCCTATCTTTAAAAGAGATGAAGCTGTTGAAAATGCAATTGAGCAAAATGGAATAATTGCAGTTTATGAAAAAATTGAACAACCATCTATCTTTTCACAACTACTTGTTGGAGCTTTTCCAATAATCCTACTGCTAGCGATTTTCTTCTTCTTTATGCGACAAATGCAAGGAGGCATGTCTGGTAAAGGTGGCCCAATGTCTTTTGGAAGAAGCAAAGCTAAACTAATGGAAGGTGGAAAAGTTAAAACTACCTTTAAAGATGTTGCTGGGTGTGAAGAGGCTAAACAAGATGTTCAAGAGCTTGTAGATTTTTTAAGGGATCCAACTAAATTCCAGAAACTTGGTGGCAAAATTCCAAGAGGTGTTTTGATGGTTGGTCCTCCAGGAACTGGTAAAACTCTTATTGCTAGAGCTTGCGCTGGAGAGGCTAAGGTACCTTTCTTTACAATTTCTGGTTCAGATTTTGTTGAAATGTTTGTTGGTGTTGGAGCTTCTAGAGTGAGGGATATGTTTGATCAAGCAAAAAAACAGTCACCTTGTATAGTCTTCATTGATGAGATTGACGCAGTTGGAAGACACAGAGGAGCCGGACTTGGTGGGGGTCATGACGAAAGGGAACAAACACTCAATCAATTATTAGTTGAAATGGATGGCTTTGAAGGAAATGATGGTGTTATTGTTATAGCTGCAACTAATAGGCCAGATGTATTAGATCCAGCACTTTTAAGACCTGGTAGGTTTGATAGACAAGTTGTAGTTGATTTGCCTGACATAAGAGGCAGGGAAGCAATATTAAAAGTTCATATGAGAAAAGTTCCTCTTGCTTCAGATGTTGATCCACTTGTTATTGCTAGAGGTACTCCTGGGTTTTCCGGTGCAGACTTAGCAAATTTAATTAATGAGGCAGCCCTTTTTGCTGCCAGATATTCTGATAAAAAGATTGATCAGTCTCATCTTGATCTTGCTAAAGATAAAATCATGATGGGTGCAGAAAGAAAATCTATGATTTTAAGTGAGGAACAAAAGAGAATTACTGCTTATCATGAAGCAGGACATGCAATTGTTGGCAGACTTTGTCCAACTCATGATCCTGTTTATAAAGTAACAATTATTCCTAGGGGTAGAGCATTGGGAGTAACAATGTTTTTGCCTGAGGAAGATACTTACATGCAAAGTAAAGAGTATCTTCTTGGAAGAATAGCTACTCTTTTTGGAGGAAGAATCGCAGAAAGCATCATTAATGGTAATCAAGGCATAACTACTGGAGCATCTAATGATATTGAGGTAGCTACAGGTATTGCAACTAATATGGTAACTAAGTGGGGTTTTTCAGATACATTAGGAACGATCAAATACGGAGAAGATGAGGGAAGCCCATTTTTAGGTAGATCTGTTTCAAATCCTGCTCCAACAAGAAGTGAGGAAACATCTAAATTAATTGATTCTGAAGTAAAGTCAATTATTGATACATGCTATAAAAGAGCTGAGAAATTGCTAAAAGAAAACTTGGATAAGTTGAATGTCATGGCTGATGCTCTTTTAAAGTATGAAACCATTGATGCAAACCAAATTGATGACATCATGGCTGGTGCAACTCCAAGGGAGCCTGAGGGTTGGTCTGATGACAAGCCAACTGGTAAATCAAATAAAAAAACTTCAATAAAAGGTGCGGCAGAGGAGTTATAATTCTCCCTCATGAATTTAAAATTTGGCACCGATGGGATTAGGGGACCTGTCGAAAGTGTTATAACCCCTGAAGCTTGTCTTAAAATTGGACATGCAACCGGCCTAGTAATGAAAGAATTAGGCTGGAAGACAGTAGTAATTGGAAAGGATACTCGTTTATCAGGATATATGCTTGAATCGGCTTTACAGGCTGGTTTTATAGCTGCTGGTGTAAATGTGAGACTTTTAGGTCCTCTCCCAACTCCAGGCGTAGCATACTTAACAAAAACTTTAAGAAACAAGTTTGGCGTTGTGATCAGCGCATCACATAATGACTTTTTAGATAATGGAATAAAAATTTTCAATGAAGATGGAGAAAAAATATCTAGAAACATTGAAAAAAGAATCGAAAAGTACCTTTCATCAGAATTAATTCCTGTAGAAACCTCTGCGATTGGGAAAGCATATAGATTTGATGAATCTGGACCAAGATATATTGAATTTTGTAAATCTACTGTGCCTTCAGACATATCGTTTGCGTCTTTAAGAATTGTCATAGATTGTGCAAATGGAGCATGCTACAAAGTCAGCCCTGAAATATTTGAAGAGCTTGGTGCCGAAGTAATTACAATTGGAAATGAGCCTGATGGCTATAATATTAATCAAAATTGTGGTTCAACTCACCCAGAACTTGTTAAAGAGGAGGTAATTAAGCATAGAGCTGATTTTGGAATTTCTCTTGATGGAGATGGCGACAGAGTGATTTTAGTAGACGAAAAGGGCAATCTTCTTGATGGGGATGACTTACTATACATCTTAGCGTTTTCTAATCCCAATAGAACAGGACCATGGGCTGGTGTTGTAGGAACCAAGATGAGTAATTTAGGGTTAGAACAAGGACTTCAAGAGCTAGGTTATAAGTTTGAAAGAGCTGAGGTTGGGGATAAATATGTCAGTGAAATGTTATCAAAAAAGGGTTGGCTGCTTGGTGGTGAAGCATCTGGCCACATCATATGCAAAGATCTTGTGAGTACTGGAGACGGAACCATTGCTGCACTCAAAGTAATATCATCTTTGCTTCTTTTAGGTAAAAAACCATCTGAAGTACTTTCAAATTTCACTAAAATTCCACAAATCAACAAAGCTTTAACTGTTTCAAACAAAGATATTATTAATGACAAAGATTTGAAATTATTGATTAAAGAGATTGAAAGCGATATAACTGTTGGAAGGGTGCTTGTGAGAGCGTCAGGAACTGAGTCAAAGATTAGAATTATGATTGAAGCACCAGAAGAGTCTGTAGCAATAAAGTTTGTAAATGATATTGAGAATTTAATCAGGTCAAAAATTTAATGATTATTGCCAATTGGAAATCAAATATTGTTGACATAGGCCAATGGACTGAAGATTTTCATGACGAGTACATAGTTAATGAAAGGTTGCAATCTACTATTTTTGGAGTTGCTCCACCATCAATATATATTGAAAAAATGAAAGGATGGAAAGAAATACATGCTGTATTCGTTGATGGAGAGCTTGGTTTCCAAGAAGTATTGTGTGGTGTGCAAGATGTAGACCATTCATATGGATCAAGGACAGGATCTATATCAGTAGATATGGTTGTTGACTCAGGATGTAATTTTGCAATCATTGGTCATTCAGAAAGACGAGATTTATTCAATGAAGATAATGATCTTATAAAGGAAAAACTTAAGAGTCTTAAAAATAAAGTCATGGCTGTTTTATGTATTGGAGAAACTAAAGAAGAAAATGATAAAGGTATAACGAAAGATGTACTTAAACAGCAACTTGATATAGTAAAGGAAGCTGAGTTAGATCAATCATTTACTGTAGCATATGAACCCGTTTGGGCGATCGGAAGCGGATTAACACCACAGCCAAAAGATATAAATGAAATACATAAATATATTAAAGATGTTGTACAATCCAATTCTGCAAATAAGCTTATACCAAGAGTTTTATATGGTGGAAGCGTTACAGATAAAAACGCTGAAAGCTTTTTTATGGAAGAATTTGTAGATGGCGCATTGGTTGGAGGAGCATCGCTTGATGGTAAAACCTTTGCAAATATAGTAAATATTTATAATAGTACAAAATAGAAATGATAGTTTTTTTAACAGTAATTAACGTGATACTAACTGTTGTAATAATAGTTATGGTTTTGTTACAACAAGGAAAGGGCTCTGATCTTGGCTCAGCATTTGGGGGTGGATCTTCTAATTCAATGTTTGGAGCCTTAGGGCCGTCTGATTTTTTAGGAAAATTAACCTATGCGGTTGTTGCAATATGGTTAATTCTTTCGTTGCTGTTAGCATATTTATTAAAGACAGAAAATTCAGAAGTTATCTTTGATACTCCATTAATTGAAGAAGTCAAAGAAGAAGAGCTCTCTGATGAAATTCCATTAGATTAATTAATTCTATTGGTGCCGAAGGCGGGACTTGAACCCGCACGAGCTTTCACTCACTAGCCCCTTTCATGTTCGCTGCGTTGCGGGGTGGAGCAGTCTGGTAGCTCGTCGGGCTCATAACCCGAAGGTCGTTGGTTCAAATCCAGCCCCCGCTACCACAGTTATATATAAATTTTGTGGGGCATATGCCCTTTTTTTGTAGAAAAATGAATATAGAAGAATTAAATAACATCATTGAACCTGTAGTTACTAGAAATAAATGTATTTTATGGGGAATAGAGATTTTAAGAGGTAAAAAAAGAAATACATTAAGAGTTTTTATAGATTCTAATGATAATGTTGATATAAATGATTGCGAAAGTATCTCTAAGGATCTTTCATATGAACCTTCTCTTGATATGTATTTTGGAGATGATTATATACTTGAAGTTTCCACCCCAGGAATAGATAGAAAATTCTTTGATATTTCTCAGTTAAATGACTTTATTGGTGAAAATTTGGAGTTTAAGACAAAGGAGCTCATCAATGGTCAGCGAAAATTTTCTGGTAAACTGACAGACTGTAATGATGTAACTTTCACAATAAAAGATATTAAAGAACCTAATATCTTAAAATTTAAGTTTGCCGATCTGGATTTATGTAAACTTAAACCGAATTATAATAATTTAATAAAGGAACATTCTCATGCAAAGTAATGAAATTTTAGCTGTAGTAGAATCAGTCTCAACTGAAAAAGGTTTAGATGAAAGCGTAATTTTTGAAGCTATTGAAACTGCAATAGCATCAGCATCGCAGAGACATTTTCATGAAGATGCAGATTTGTTTGTAACTATTGATAGAGACACAGGAAATTACACAACTCATAGAAATTGGATAGTATTTGATGATACAAATGAAGAATTTCATCATGAAACTCACATCACTCCAGATGAATCAAATATGGAACTCGGTGCAACTTTTTCAAAAGAGCAAGATAATATTAAGTTTGGCAGAATTGAGACGCAGGCAGCTGGACAGGTCATGCTTCAAAAAGTTCGTGAAGCAGAAAGAAAGAAAATTGTTGAGCAATTTAGATCTCAACATAATAAATTAGTTTCTGGATCGGTCAAAAGGGTTACTAGAGATAACATCATTGTTGATATTACTCATGAAGCTGAAGCATTATTGCCTAGAGATAGGTTAATGCCTGGAGAAATTTATAAAATTAATGATAGGATAAGAGCCATCTTGCAAATAGTGGAAGTAGAGGGAAGAGGACCTCAACTTATGTTGAATCGTTCATGTCCTGAAATGGTGACAGAATTATTTAGTATTGAAGTACCGGAAATTAACGAGGATGTTATCGAAATTAGGGGTGTTGCTAGAGATGCAGGATCAAGATCAAAAATTGCTGTTAAAACTAATGATGGAAGAATTGATCCAGTTGGTGCTTGTGTAGGTATGCGGGGCTCCAGAGTCCAGGCAGTCTCTTCAGAGCTAGGAAATGAGAGAATCGATATAATAATATATGATGACAATCCAGCACAATTAGTTATCAATGCGTTATCACCAGCAAAAGTTGAATCGATAGTAATGGATGAAGATTCAAGATCAATGGATATTGCAGTAAATGAAGACAACCTTGCACTTGCTATTGGGTCAAGAGGACAAAATATCAGATTAGCTTCTAAACTTGTTGGCTGGGATTTAAACATTATCAGTAACGAAGAGGCTGAAGCAAAAGTAAAAGTAGACGAAACTGAATTTTTAGCAAAAATAATCGATAGCGTAGAATTACAAGAAGATATTGCAGAAAAAATAATATCATCTGGTTTTACAACCTTTGATGATATAGCTTATGCAGACAATAAAATCTTTAGTGAATTTATTGATTCTGATGAAGAAATCAACAAGATCAAGTCTGCAGCTGAAGACGCAGCTCTTCTTGAGGCTATGGGTGCAGTAACAGAAGAAGAGGACAATGTTGAGTCCTTAGCTGGACTGAGTCTTAATGAAGATAATATTGTTAAATTAGCAAGTAAAGGAATTAAAAATAAAGACGATCTTGCAGAACTTTCAATAGATGAACTTCAAGAAATAATTGATATATCAGAAGATGATGCATCAAAAATGATTATGAAAGCAAGAGAGCATTGGTTTGATTAATAGGGAGAAATTTTGACAATTACTGTAAAAGATTTTGCTAAGACTTTAAAGATATCTAATGAAGCTCTTTTGCAGAGAATGCAAAAAGCTGGACTCACTCATTCAAAAGGCTCAGATGAGATTACTCCGGCAGATAAGCAAGCCCTTCTAAAATCATTAAAAGGTGTATCAAAATCAAAACCAAAATCTGTCACTTCTGAATCTGGAGTAAAGGTAACTTCAAAAGGCAAGTCTTCATCTGCTACAAGCGCAACCAAAAATTATTCCGATGATATAGAAGCTAAAAGAGCTGCTGCTTCAGAACAACTTAAAGAACAGCAAAACAAAAGAAAAGAACAATTAAAAGCAGCTATAAAGGAAAAACAACCTCAAAAAAAGAAACAATTTAAAACAACTAAAGACTCCAGTGTTGTTGAAAAAGTTGATGTTAAAGAACAACTTTCTAGTGCAGTTAGTGCATATAAAAAGAAAGAGCAGAACTTTGTTGCAGATTCTCAACATCAGTTTGAGGCCCCAAAAGAATTTATTAAAAAGGACATAGAGGTACCTGAAACCATCCAAGTAGGAGAACTTGCAAAATTAATGGCTGTAAAAGGTGGAGAGGTTGTTAAAAACTTAATGAGCCTTGGAACTGTAGCCACAACAAACGACATAATTGATCAAGATACTGCTATCTTAGTTGTAGAAGAAATTGGCCATAATGGAATTCCAATTCAACTTGATAATTTTGAAGAAGATTTGGCTAGTTTGATTGATTATAAAGACAAGCCTAAATCAAGACCTCCTGTTATTACAGTTATGGGTCATGTTGATCATGGAAAAACAACTTTATTAGATTACATAAGAAAAACTAAAGTTGTTGATGGTGAGGCCGGAGGTATCACTCAACATATCGGAGCTTATCAAGTTCAGACTTCGAAAGGATTGCTTACTTTTATTGATACACCAGGCCACGCTGCTTTTTCTTCAATGAGAGCAAGAGGAGCAAATACGACAGATATTGTAATTCTAGTTGTTGCAGCAAATGATGGCATTAAACCTCAAACGGAAGAAGCAATTAATCATGCAAAAGCGGCTGATGTTTCAATTGTTGTTGCTATAAATAAAATAGATCTAGAGGGTTCTGATATCGAAAAAGTCAAAGGTGACTTAGCTGCAAAAGATTTAACTCCTGAGGATTGGGGTGGAAACATTCAGATGGTTCCAGTTTCTGCACTAAAAGGAGATGGAATTGACGATTTATTAGAGAGGGTTTCACTTGAAGCTGAAATTTTAGAACTTACTGCACATTATGAGGGTCCCGCTCAAGGTGTAGTAATAGAATCAGAGCTAGATAAATTTAGAGGTTCGGTTGCAACATTTTTAGTACAAAATGGAACATTAAAAGTAGGAGATTTAGTTGTTTCAGGTAACGCAACTGGGAAAATAAAAAGTATAGTTAATAGTGATGGTGAACAAATTAAGACTGCGACTCCTTCAGCCGCAGTTGAAGTGCTAGGATTAAATTCTGTTCCTAATGCCGGAGATCAATTTCAGGTAGTTTCAAATGAAAAGCAAGCTAAAGAAATCACGGAATACAGAGCTACAAAAGAAAAAGAAAAAAAACTTCTTAAGCAAAAAGATGATGCAGCAGGAGATTTATTTGAGTCATTAGGACAAGAGTCCAAAAAAACTTTAAATGTTATTGTTAAAACAGATGTTGGAGGAACATGCGAAGCAATATTATCTGCACTTAACGATCTAGGTACAGAAAAAGCAAAGGTAAAGATCGTATCAAGCGGTGTCGGTGGAATTAGTGAATCTGATGCAAATTTAGCTATAGCAGTAGATTCAATAATAATTGGTTTTAATGTTAGAGCAGATAATACTGCAAAAAAAATAATTGAAACAGAAGAAATACCTTTAACTTATCACAGTATTATTTATGAACTATTAGATGATATAAAAGGAAGAATGAGCGGATTGTTAGATCCAATAATTAAGGAGGAAATTGTTGGAACAGCAGAGGTTTTAGAAGTCTTCAATTCTCCAAAATTTGGTCAAGTTGCAGGTTGTAATGTTATTGAAGGAAATGTTTTAAGAAATAAACCTGTTAGAGTTTTAAGGGATGACATTGTAATTTTTGAGGGCGAATTAAATTCGCTTAGACGATTTAAAGAAGATGTTAACGAAGTTAAAAATGGCAATGAATGTGGGATGGGTATTAAAAACTATAAAGATATTAGACCTGGCGACAAAATTGAAGTTTTTGATAGAAAAGAAGAAGCTCAAGAAATTTAGAACTCATGAGCACAAACAGATCTGAAAAGATTGCAGATTTGCTTAAAAAAGAAATCTCTTTAATTATTAGTAATGAAATTAAAGATCCAAGGTTAAAAAATTTAAATGTTACTGCAGTGAAAGTTTCTGATGATATTAGTATAGCTACAGCTTTTTATACAATAATCGGAAAATCTATAAAAAAAGATGATAGTGAAATAGATAGTCAAATATTAAAAAAATTCTCTGGGATGATTAGGTCCAAGATAGCCAAAAAAATAAAAATTAGAAGAGTTCCAAAAATAATATTTAGGTTTGACGAAAGCATAGAATATTCTGAAAATATAGAAAGTCTGCTAAGAAATTTAAGTAAATGAATGGTTTTTTATTAATCAATAAACCATGCGGCTTATCATCAAGCCAGGTTGTTCAAAAAATAAAAAAAATATTTAAAGCGAAGAAGATAGGTCATCTTGGAACATTAGATCCCCTTGCAACTGGTTTATTAGTTCTTGCATTAAATAGAGCTACAAAATTTTCAAATTATTTTTTAGAATCTGATAAACATTATGATGTGGAAATCGCATTAGGTACATCTACAGATACGGATGATTCAGAGGGAGATGTGATTTTTAAGTCAGCTTTAAGCCCAAATGAAGATGAAATTATGACATCGTTATTATCGTTTCAAGGTGATTCTATGCAAGTGCCCCCTTTTTTTTCTGCTCTCAAGCATAAGGGAATTCCTTTATATAAATATGCAAGGCGTGGAGAATATATT
>LULK01000139.1_pt1 | contig 32761 bp, 37 predicted proteins | sample 728181 | NCBI WGS metagenome assembly LULK01 (sample SAMN03860291, study PRJNA289734) | marine metagenome | biome: seawater column; feature: ocean; material: water; isolation source: Red Sea water column Station 169 - depth 10m | place: Saudi Arabia: Red Sea | collected 2011-10-15 | depth 10 m | reverse complement strand
ACGTTGCAGTTTTTGTTGCTGCGGTTGGTGATTGGTATTTCGATGAGGTGGCAGAGCAAAAAATCAAAAAAGATAATGATCGCTCGCCCGTATTAAAATTCAAGGAAAATCCAGATATTTTACGCCATGTTAGTAATTTGAAGGAAAATAGGCCCCAATTAGTGATCGGTTTTGCAGCTGAAACCTCAGACTTACATAAAAATGCTGAGACAAAATTTAAGAAAAAAGGTTGTGATTGGATCATTGCGAACGATGTATCCGATAGAACAGGAGTTATGGGTGGTGATGAAAATAAAATTACTATCTTTACCAAAGAGAAAAAAGAAGATTGGCCTTTGATGTCAAAAAAATCGGTTGCCAGAAAACTAGCGACAAAAATATGTGACGCTTTGGAGCTTTGATGTCTCTAACCCTCAAAATAAGGCATACATCTGGTGCAGATGAAAATATACCAATACCGAAATATGCAACCACTGGTTCATCTGGTGCAGATCTTCGAGCTAACTTTCCTGAAAGCATAAGAAATTTTGGTAAAATATTACTGCCTGGGTGTAGGTCTTTAATTCCCACTGGCCTAATGATGGAGATACCTGAAGGGCATGAGGTGCAAATTAGACCAAGATCAGGTCTCGCAATCAAAAATGGTGTAACTGTTCTTAACAGTCCTGGTACCATTGATTCTGATTACCGTGGAGAAGTTGCGGTGATACTAATTAATTTCGGGGACAAGGAATTCAAAATTTCCCATGGCGACCGTATTGCTCAAATGGTTGTTGCAGAGGTCGTACAAATGGAATTTTTACTTTCTAAAGATCTAGCTAAGACAGAGCGTGGTGCAACTGGCTTTGGATCTACGGGAATAGATTAATGCTCTCTATTATTATAGGATTTGTTGTATTTTGGATTTTTGCCCGCAAACTACATTTGTCCAAATCAATTGTGCCCGCTGTTGCAATCGGACTATCAGTTTTTATTTCATGTGTACATTTAACTCTCCCGCCTGAAAACAACCTACGAGTTGCATTAGGTGGTAGTTTGGAACCGTGGGCTCTCCTTATAAGTATTTTTTTAGTAGTTTATTTCTACCGAGAAATACTAAAACGCATAAGATCATTATCCATAAAAAATACCCAAGAAATTAAGTCTCAACACTCTTCCGAAATAAGTTTTTCCGACGTAGAATTGGACCGATACTCACGGCATATGATAATGCGTGAAATTGGTGGCTTAGGCCAAAAAAAGCTCAAATCGGCCTCGGTACTGGTTGTTGGTGCTGGCGGCTTAGGCTCCCCGGTACTGCAGTACCTTTCTGCTGCAGGCATTGGTACAATTGGAATTATTGATGATGATGTGGTGGATCAATCAAACCTTCAGCGCCAAGTGATCCACAATGATCACTCTATAGGCCTTCCCAAAGTTTTTTCTGCACAAAAAGCTATTGAAGATCAGAATCCCTATATTAAAGTTAAGCCGTATAACAGACGGTTAAGCCGCGATATAGCGAGTGAACTTCTTTCAGAGTACGATATAATCATTGAAGGTAGTGATAATTTTGAGACCAGATATTTGGTAAATGAGGTGGCAAAATCTCTCTCCAAGGTAGTTGTTTCTGGCGCCCTTAGTCAGTGGGAAGGACAAGTAATGGTCTTCGACCATTCTCTCAATTCTCCATGTTATCAGTGTATTTTCCCTGAAAAACCAGCGGCTGGATTAGCACCCACGTGTGCAGAAGCGGGCGTTTTCTCAGCATTACCTGGCGTGATTGGAACTTTAATGGCTGCAGAGGCAATTAAACATATTCTGGATGTTGGTAATGGATTGAATGGTGTCATGTTGATTTATGATGCGATGCAAGCCGAAACAAGATCAATTAAAGTTAATAAAGCTACTAACTGCAGGATTTGTGCAAATGGCACTGTCTGATCAATCACAAAACCCGTTATTAGGAAAATGGGAAACCCAACATGAAATTGCGCCCTTTAATGTTATTTATGATGAACATTTCCAGCCGGCCTTGGAGATAGCTTGCTCTGAGGCATTACTTGAGGTTGAGGAAATAATAAAAAATAGAAATGAACCGACTTTCGAGAATACTATTGAAGCCCTTCTTTCAACAGGTCAATTGCTGGATCGGATTGTATCTACTTTTTATACTATAGCAGGAGCTCATACCAATAAAAAACGGGATGAGCTACTTTTAGTTTTTTCATCTAAGCTGAGCGATCACAATACAAATATCTATTCGAATACGGAGCTTTTTGACAGGATTGATCGAGTTGCAGAGACAAAGCACTTGAATGGCTTAGATCAAGAGCAAGATAGGGTTTTAAAGCTTATTCATAGAAACTTTGTCCGTTCAGGCGCCGCACTGAAAGGACAAAATAAGACAAGGTTTCAAGACATAAGTAAACAGTTAGCCGTAATCGGTACTAAGTTTTCTCAGAATTTGTTGAGCGATGAGCGTGACTGGTTCATGCAATTAAAGCAAGAAACGCTAGAGTTGCTTCCTTCATTTCTAGTTGAGGCTTTAAAACAGGCTGGTCAAGAACGTGGTGTTAATGACCCTGTTTTAACACTTTCGCGTTCATTAATTACCCCTTTCTTGCAATTTTGTCCTGATCGTGAACTTAGGAAGATTGCGTATATTGCTTGGATAAAACGTGGTGCCAATGGTGGTACTCGAGACAATGTAAAACTTGCTCATCAGACCCTTAAATTACGGGCAGAAATGGCAAAGCTTTTAGGATTTGAGTCCTATTCACATTACAAATTAGATACTGAGATGGCAGCCTCGCCAGAAAATGTAGAAAAGTTACTGAAAAAAGTCTGGGGCCCTGCACGAGAAGTAGCAATTAGGGATGAAGCGCATTTGACTTCAATGATGCGTGATGACGAGGTCAATGATACTTTAAAAGGTTGGGACTGGAGGTTTTATGCCGAGCGAAGGCGTCTTAAAGAATATGATTTAGATGAAGAAAGCGTGAAACCTTTTTTTCAATTAGACAACTTAATTAATGCAACATTTAAATGTGCTGCCAAGTTATTTGGTTTAGAGTTTTCACCATTAGATATACCTCTTTATCATGAAGATTGTCGTGCTTGGACAGTTTCGAGAAAAGGGAAAAGTATAGCCGTCTTTATTGGAGATTATTTCTCTCGCCCATCAAAAAGATCGGGTGCTTGGTGTAGTGCGATGAGGTCACAGGCAAAGTTTCCTAATGAGCAAATCCCAATTGTTATTAATGTCTGTAACTTTTCAAGATTAGACAATGCTATTCTGTCATTTGAGGATGCGCGAACTTTATTTCACGAATTTGGTCATGCGCTTCACCAAATTTTATCCGATGTAACTTATGATATCATTTCTGGTACATCAGTAGCGCGTGACTTTGTTGAATTGCCCAGTCAATTATTTGAACATTGGCTTGAAGTCCCGGAAGTCCTGACAGAATTTGCAAGACATTGTGAAACTGGAGAAACTTTACCGGAAGAAATGCTTTCCTCTATTCTCGAAGCATCTACTTTCGATATGGGATTTCAGACAATAGAGTACCTTGCATCAGCTTTTGTAGATCTATACTTACATCTAGAGGAAACACCGGTCGATATATTGGAACGGCAAGATCAAATTTTGCGTCAGCTTAATATTCCCAGTTCGATTGGCATGCGACACTCCGTACCACATTTTGCGCATGTTTTTTCCGGCAGCGGCTATGCTAGTGGCTATTACAGTTACATGTGGTCGGAGGTGATGGATGCCGATGCCTTCGCTGCGTTTGAGGAAGCAAAAGACCCTTTTGATCCCGTAGTTGCAAAGTCCTTAGAGAAAAATATCCTGGCAGCAGGTGGGTCTGAGGAGCCAGCAATTTTATACAAGAAGTTTAGAGGCCGGTTACCTGATCCATCAGCCATGATTAAGGCTAGAGGTTTAAATTGATCTCTAATTAAGCAATTTGCGCAGGATAAACTATATGCTGGATAGACCAAAGTTTCCGAGTTTATTCGCACTGGAATTTTCTGGCGCAGATTTTTTTGTTGTTTCTCTTGACTCTTACTGCCGGCATACCTATCTGACCATCGTTAGCACTCTTCAATGGTGAGTGCTAAATGCTCTAATGAGCAGGACCGAAACTTATTAAAGGAGCCTTGAAAATGGCATTAAAACCGCTTCACGATCGCGTCCTAGTGCGTCGCGTGGAAAGTGATGAGAAAACTGCTGGTGGGTTGATCATCCCTGATAGTGCAAAAGAGAAACCCGCTGAAGGTCTTGTTGTCGCTGCTGGCGAAGGCGCCCGCAAAGATAACGGAGAGCTGATTGCTATGGCCGTTAAAGAGGGTGACAAAATACTCTTTGGCAAATGGTCAGGTACAGAAGTTACGATCGATGGCGAAGAGTTGTTGATCATGAAAGAAAGCGATGTTTTGGGCATTTTGTCCTAAGTCGCGTTACTCAGAAATTTTAGATAGACAAGGAAAAGCACTATGGCTGCTAAGGACGTCAAATTTAACACAGATGCTCGCGACCGCATGTTACGCGGCGTGAATATTCTAGCCGATGCTGTGAAAGTTACTCTCGGACCAAAAGGACGAAACGTTGTTTTGGATAAATCATTCGGAGCGCCGAGAATTACAAAAGACGGTGTTTCGGTTGCAAAAGAAATAGAATTAGATGACAAATTTGAGAATATGGGTGCTCAAATGGTCAAAGAAGTTGCTAGTCGAACTAATGACGAAGCTGGTGACGGAACCACAACGGCTACCCTGCTAGCGCAAGCAATTGTAAAAGAGGGTATGAAAGCTGTTGCGGCTGGCATGAACCCCATGGATTTGAAGCGTGGCATTGATATGGCTACGTCAAACGTCGTAGACGCAATCCGCAAAATGGCGCGCGATGTTGCTGACAGCGATGAAGTTGCGCAGGTTGGTACGATTTCAGCGAACGGTGAAGCCGAAATCGGCAAACAGATAGCTGATGCGATGCAAAAAGTTGGTAACGAAGGTGTCATAACCGTTGAAGAGAACAAAGGCTTAGAAACTGAGACTGATGTTGTAGAGGGTATGCAATTCGACAGAGGCTATCTATCGCCTTATTTCGTAACTAACCCAGACAAAATGACTGCTGAACTAGAAGATTGTATGGTTCTATTGCACGAGAAGAAATTGTCTTCTTTGCAGTCTATGGTGCCCTTGTTAGAATCCGTGATTCAGTCTCAAAAACCTCTGTTGATAATTGCAGAAGACGTTGAAGGCGAAGCTTTGGCTACTCTCGTTGTAAATAAACTGCGTGGTGGTCTGAAAATTGCTGCAGTTAAAGCACCTGGTTTTGGTGATCGTCGTAAAGCAATGTTACAAGACATCGCGATTTTAACTGGTGGTCAGGTGATCAGTGAAGATCTCGGTATGAAGCTAGAAAATGTTACTATGGATATGCTGGGGACCGCCAAAAAGATCCAAATAACAAAAGATGAAACAACAATTGTTGATGGATCAGGTGAAAAGGCTGAGATTGAAGCTCGTGTAGCACAAATCAGAACCCAGATTGAAGAAACTTCTTCAGACTACGATCGTGAAAAGTTGCAGGAGCGTGTGGCTAAACTTGCTGGTGGCGTTGCGGTAATCCGCGTTGGTGGAATGTCTGAAGTGGAAGTAAAAGAGCGTAAAGACAGAGTGGATGATGCTCTAAATGCCACTAGAGCAGCTGTTCAAGAAGGTATTATTGTCGGCGGCGGCGTTGCTTTAATTCAATCTTCAAACGGTTTAGACAAGCTTAAAGGTGGTAACGCTGATCAAGATGCAGGAATTGCGATTGTACGAAGAGCTTTGGAAGCTCCACTTCGTCAAATAGCAGAAAATGCTGGTGTTGATGGCGCTGTCGTTGCAGGAAAAATTCGTGAGAGTAAAGACACAGCCTTTGGCTTTAATGCCCAGACTGAAGAGTATGGCGATATGTTTAAGTTTGGTGTGATTGATCCAGCCAAAGTTGTTCGTACCGCTCTGGAAGATGCGGCGTCAGTTGCTTCTCTTCTCATTACAACAGAAGCAATGGTTGCTGATAAGCCAGAACCAAAAGGCGCAGCCGGTGGCGGCGGTATGCCTGACATGGGCGGCATGGGCGGCATGGGCGGCATGGGCGGTATGATGTAACCCCCAGCTCTGCCAAGCTAAGCAAACATAAAGCTCACGCTTAAGCAGCGTGGGCTTTTTTATTTTTCTCTAACTAAATTAAAATGGCCCATTTTGCGGCCCGGTTTTATGTCATTTTTACCGTATAGGTGAAGGGAAATATTTCCATCCAGTGCTAACGTGGCCGCACGTTTGATTTCATCACCAATAAGGTTTTCCATAACGACGTTAGTGTGCCTTTTGCCATCTCCAAGTGGCCAGCCTGTAATGGCTCTAATATGCTGCTCAAATTGATCAATTGAGCAACCGTTTTGCGTCCAATGACCTGAATTGTGAACTCTGGGTGCAATTTCGTTAACAATTAATCCAGCTTTTGTATGAAATAGTTCTACTCCTAGCACCCCTATGTAATTGAGGCTTTCAAGTATCTTACTGGCTATAAGTACCGCATCAATCGTTTGCTTGCTGTTTAATTGTGAAGGCACAGTTGTCGTATGCAGTATACCATTTACATGTATGTTTTGTCCCGGATCATAACAAGCGACTTGTCCTGACAAATTACGGGCGGCTATAACCGAAACTTCAAACTCAAAATCAACAAAGCCTTCGTACACTAATGAATGATTTTCTAACTTTCTATACTCTTCCTCAAGATTACTATTCTCGGATAGTCTTACCTGACCTTTTCCATCATAACCAAGCCGAGTGGTCTTAAGTATTGCTGGGAGGCCGATGTTTTTCGATGCTGTCTGTAAAGAACTTAAGTCCTCTACAAGTTGATAAGGAGCTGTTTTCAATCCTAAATCAGATAGGAAATCTTTCTCTATAATTCTGTCTTGAGAAATTCGAAGTGCGTCTCGTCCGGGTCGGATTGGCACAATTTTTTCCAAGATATCAAGTGCGCTTGTGGGAATATTTTCGAATTCGTAAGTGATAACATCAACGTCTTTGGCAAACTCTATTAAGGCCTTCTCATCCTCATATGAGGCTGTCGATACTTGAAAAGAAACTTGTGAAGCTGGCGAGTTTTTTGCAGGTTCAAATATATGGGATTTAAAACCTAACCTTGTGGCCGCTACGGCTAGCATTCTACCTAACTGACCACCTCCTAAAATCCCAATTTTAGATCCAGGTTCAAGCATTTCGTCAATTCTGTGGTTCATCTGGTATTGAAGAAGATAACTGAGTTCTCCAAATCTCTAAATTTTTTGCTAAGCTCTCATCGTTGAGGGCTAATATTTCTAATGCCAAGAGTGCTGCGTTAGATGCCCCAGTTGATCCTATTGCCATTGTTGCCACAGGAAAGCCGCGTGGCATTTGGACAATTGAATATAAGCTGTCTACGCCAGATAAGGCTTGTGTTTGAATCGGAACGCCTATTATTGGGATCCGTGTTTTCGATGCCATCATGCCCGGCAAATGAGCGGCTCCTCCAGCCCCAGCAATAATTACTTTTAGACCACGGTTTACGGCAGATTTACCGTATTCCCATAGCCTATCTGGCGTACGATGAGCGGACACTATTTTTGTTTCATACGTAACATCGAACTCACCAAGGATATTGGCGGAATATTTTAAAGTTGGCCAATCTGACTGGCTTCCCATAATAATGCCAACAGAAGGTTTAGTCGTCATGATATCGCATCCTCACAATTCTTTGTGACTTATAGAGAATTTAATCATTTAAGCAATGATATCGGGTGTCAGACGGTCTTCGATTTCAGCAATTTTATCTTTCAATGCTAGTTTCTTTTTCTTTAGACGTTGAATTGTGAGCTGATCTCTAATGCCTCGTTCCTCAAGAGCCAAAACAGCCGCATCTAAATCTTGATGCTCTTGCTTAAGAACCTCCAATTCAATCTGCAGAACTTCTTCAGTTTTCAGCGATATATCGTTGTAAGCATTCATAATGTTACTTCTACGGCTTAAAGCAACCATTATACAACTGGTATCGAAATATTCCTAGTCCTTGAATTTTACTAATTAGTACCCATATCAAACTCAAGCATCGCCTTTAGGGATGCCAGTTAAAAGTCGCTTATTTAGAGGGCTAAAAATGACTAGATTAACTTTATCTACTTACCCTAATTTGTTGGGTTTCGAGCAATTAGAGCGGCTTTTGGAAAGAGCTTCAAAAAATGGTAACGAAAGTTATCCACCTTTTAACATAGAGCAAACATCTGAAACTTCCTTTCGAATAACTTTGGCTCTGGCAGGCTTTGCCGAAGAAGATTTATCCATAACGGTCGAAGATAAGCAATTAGTCGTTAAAGGGCGGCAAAAAGAAGTCGATGGTCGACGCATCTTTTTGCATCGGGGAATAGCTGCACGTCAGTTTCAGCGATCGTTTGTGTTAGCTGAGGGTGTCGATGTTGGACAGGCCGTTATGGAAAATGGGCTGCTGCATATTGATCTAACCCAAAGTATTCCAGAAACTGTCGTTCAAAAAATAAAAATAAGGAGAGCATAATTATGAGTAAAGATAACCTCAATACAAGTGTTAACGATAGAACGGTTTATGTATCGGCAGTCAATGTGGCAGATTTGCCGGAGGCAGTGGCTAAAGGAATTTCTCAGAGTCGCGTTTACTCGCTAAACAGCAGTAATGGTGAAAGGTTAGCACTTGTTAAGGATAGGTCTCTTGCATTTGTAGTTGCGAGGCAAAATGAATTTCATCCTGTACCAGTTCACTAAACAACTTAAGACTGTGGGATAATGGTGCAGTCTAACAATCGTGAATTTGATTTTGATTGGGTAGACGCTTTCAGTCAAAAACCGTTTTGTGGGAATGGCTGCGCAGTTTTTTACGATGATGGAATTTTGCCGGACCAATCCTGCTTAGATATAGTCAGAGAAACTTCTTTGGTGGAGTGCACTTTTCTGTCTTCTTCAGACATTGCAGATTTTCGAGTTCGATATTTTTTATCTGATAAAGAAATACCTTTTGCGGGTCACCCTACGATTGCGACAGCAATGTCACTAATTTCGCGCGGAAAACATGACAACAATAATTTGGTTTTTGAAACATCAGCTGGATTAATACATGTTGAAGTTAGTTGGTCAGGTGACCAAATAAAAATATCAATGACACAGCCTGCACCCAGATTTGGTCCTAAAATTGATAAAAAAATTCTTTCAAAAATTGGAGGAATTCCCGAGGATAGTATTTTATGTGAACCACAAGTGGTATCCACAGGCCTCCCTTTTCCGATAGTGGTAGTTGATTCTTTGGACACGCTAAAAAAAGTAAAAATTGATTTTCTTGCATTAGATAAATTGCGATCAACAATATCTGAAAATATCTTAATGGAGCCTTTCTGGGTATGTTTGACACCGCCGAGGGAAAATGGATTAACCTTTTCCAGACTATTATTACAATCTTCCGGGCGCAATGAAGATCCTTTTACTGGCTCCGCTACTGGTGCGATGGCGGCATATCTTTGGGAAAATAAACTAATTCAAACTCCCGCTTTCAACGCTCATCAGGGTGACTTTTTAGGACGACCTGGTGAAGCTGAAGTTAAGGTTTTATGTTCTTCGGGAAATATAACAGGCGTGAAAGTTACTGGTTCTGCATATGTATTAATGACTGGAAAGTTAAAGATCTAGGGAATGATGTTACTCTTGTTCAGCTAGAAACTTTTCTGCATCTAAGGCAGCCATACAACCCATACCTGCACTAGTAATTGCCTGACGGTAGATATGGTCGGTGAGATCGCCTGCTGCGAAAATTCCATCGATTGAGGTTCTAGTACTACCAGCTTGAACTTTAACATAACCACCGTTGTGGGTATCTAGCTGTTCAATAACTAATTCCGATGCGGGTGAGTGACCTATTGCTATAAAAACACCTTTACAAGGTATCTCCGTTATCTTGCCGGTTTTAACGTTTTCTACGCGCACAGCTTCCACGCCTTTTGGATTATCTGTTCCAATAACTTCTTTTAACTCGTTGAACCACAATGGTTCGATTTTAGGATGATTCAGTAATCGCTCTTGCAGAATTTTTTCAGCTCTAAGCTCATTTCTTCTATGTATTAGGGTAACTTTTGAAGCAAAATTTGTTAAAAATAATGCCTCTTCCACAGCAGTATTTCCACCACCTACAACTACAATTTCCTGCTCACGGTAGAAAAAACCATCACAGGTAGCGCATGCTGAGACACCAAAACCTTTAAAGTATTCCTCTGAGTCTAAACCTAACCATTTTGCACGTGCTCCAGTAGCGAGTATCACAGCATCTGCCTCATAGGAGAGGCCACTGTCACAAGTAGCAATGAAAGGCCTTTTACTTAATTCCAAACTGGTAACCATATCGTGGACAATCTGACAGCCCATGGCTTTGGCGTGTGCCTCCATCCGTAACATTAGTTCTGGCCCTTGAACTTCGGTATCTCCTGGCCAATTTTCAACTTCAGTAGTTGTGGTAAGTTGGCCCCCTGGTTCAATGCCTTGTATTAAAATTGGCTCCAACATTGCCCTACTTGCATAAACACCAGCAGAATATCCAGCTGGGCCGGAACCTATAATCAACACTTTTGTTTTAATAACTTCAGCCATTACAAATCTTTTCCTAAAATCTTATTAGCTTATACTCACCCTTTATTTGGGATTAAAGTGTGTAATTTTAATTTATAATTACTTCGTAGCATAAGATTATTGCTTAACTTTGAAATATTATTGCGCTCTGCCCTCTCTGTGTTATAACACTTCAGTTAAACGAGGTTTTTGATGATGCCCTTAACTAGACTAGATCCTATCGATCGCTTAATTTTATCAGAACTGCAGGCCAATGGCAGAATGACAAACGTTGAATTGGCGAAACGCGTTGGGATATCGGCGCCTCCTTGCTTGCGTCGGGTTAGGGCTTTGGAAGAGCAAGGCTTCATAAATGGATATCACGCTCAAGTAGATGAGAAATCGTTAGGTTTTGAAGTTAAAGTTTTTGCAATGGTTGGACTCCAAAGCCAAGCGGAAGCTGATTTGAGTGCTTTTGAAGAGCTTTGCAAAAATTGGCCTTTAGTGAGGGAATGTCATATGCTGAATGGGGAAGTGGATTTTATGCTTAAGTGCGTGGCCCCTGATTTAAGTAGTTTCCAATCATTTTTGACTGGTGAACTATTAACTTCCCAGAATGTTGGTTCCGTTAAAACTTCATTAGTAATTCGTGGGGCAAAAGATGATCCTGGCGTTCCTTTTGATGTTTTAGAAAAACGCTTAGCACAGCAACCATAATTTTAATTTTTGTTTCAGATTTTTATTGATGAGATCTGTCTGCCGTAATCCAACTCTCCCAAATGTTGAGAGCGACGGTATGAATAAAACTTATCAGACTGATGATAAGTGCAATGTTCTATCCATTCGGCACCCGCAATTTTCAATTTGCATAGTTTGTCCAACGCAAATTTTGGTAGGTTGAAAAAATATTTTTCATCTTCGACTCCTTCAGAAAAGTAAATTTCAAAATCTTTATTTCTTTCTATGAATAAATCAAAAAAATCTTGTCCAACCTCATAATTATTTGGCGAAATGCATGGGCCAATTGCTGCTTCTATATTTCCTAAGTCTGCACCGATTGTAGCCATTGAATGAACCGTATTTTCTAAAACCCCATTGAGCGCGCCTTTCCATCCGGCATGGGCTACACCTATTATATTATTTTTTTTATCTGCGAATAAAACGGGGAGGCAATCTGCTGTCAGCACTGAGATGGCTAAATTTGGTGTATTGGTAACAATGGCATCTGCTCTTGTTAGGGTATCAAAAGAACTATCAACCACTACTACTCGAGCTGAATGCTCTTGGTGAACAGTGATTAGATCTTCCCCATTTACGTTCATTTCTGCTGCAACTAACTGACGGTTAAATTGGATTTTGTCACAATCATCTTTTGATCCACTTCCACAATTAAGCCCTTCAAAGATGCCAGTGGAAATACCGCCTAAGCGTGTAAAAAAACCATGCTCAAAACCATCAAGTTTATTACTTGTATATCTACAAATGCTCAATTCAACAAACCAGCTGGGCTATTTTCATTTCTTGCGTAAAGACCTAAAACTTTAAAAAGAGTTCCCATTTCATCAGGATGCGTTAAGCGTCTGTGAGCAGAAATAATCGACTTATGATTTTTAGGTTGTGAGTTTTTAAGCAGTTGATTTGCGCGATCTGAAATTCCTAGTCTTTCCAAGAAAACCCCCTGTGTTGTAAGTCGAGAGTAGGCGCACCCAGAATTCTTTGCAAGTGCTTCAAAATCTACATGACAAGTTAAATCTACTTTGCCAGGTTTATCAAAAATATTTTTAAATTTATGGGATTTGAGTGCCTGTAAAGTAGACCCCAAGGAATGCCAATCTCCATAATCTACGATTAGAGCACAACCACCGTGATTGTTAATAATTTTACCAATTGACTTGGATATTCTTATTGCATCATTGGAAATCTCAACAATATCTCCATTCATACTTTCGCTAAAACGGCCCTCCAGTTCAGGATGAGTTGTTGGCCTATGCGACAAACCAAATGTAAGCTGATTATTCTTTAAACCCACCTGGATTTCATACCATAGGTTATTCTTTCTTTGATACTGGTTAACAGGCAAAGCATCAAAGAATTCATTTGCTATGAATAAAGTTGGAATCTTTGGGATCAATAGATCATCATCTATCCATTTTACATTGAATTTTGATAGTTTTGTTTTTTGCTCACTTCTTAATTTTGAAGAAGCCTCCACTAAGAAAATTTCTGCGGCTTCTATAAACCCTTTTACGGAAGATCCAGCTCTTAGAATATCAAGCATTAGCGTAGCTTTGCCTGGTCCAAACTCAACTAATGCAAAACGGTCAGGGCGATTCAAGTCAATCCAGTATTGAGCTAAACACAGTCCTAAAACCTCACCGAACATTTGGCTGATTTCTGGTGATGTAATAAAACTCCCTTCAGGGCCCAAAACGTCTTTCTGATTGTAGAAGCCGAGATTGGGGTGAAGTAGGCATTCTTGCATGTAAGTGGCAATGCTTATTGGTCCAGTTTCTTGGATCCGGTGTATTATTAATTCTTCAAGTTTTGTCATATAAAGTTTTAATCTGCTTCCAGCAGAACCGGTCTATACATTATTATTGCACCTTGTTGAACTAGTTAGCTGAATAAAAATAGAATTAAAGGCTATTTAAAAATTGTTTTTTGTACTAGATCCTAGTCGGGGACAAATTATTTTTTAATTTGCTCTAGTTTTTGAAAACCATTAATATATGAAAATTATAATACGAAATATCTTAAAGCTTTTTTAAAGAGTGTACAAATGCAGACCCGTAATAAAATGTTAGACGACTTTTCCCAACTCATGACAAATGCCATGGGGGTAGCTCAGGGGGCAAAAGAAGAGGCGGAAAATGCCTTCGCTTCGATGGTTGACAGATGGTTAGCTGATCGTGATTTTGTAACCCGTGAAGAGTTTGACGCGGTTAAAGCAATGGCTCAAAAAGCTCGGGAAGAAAATAAAGATCTTAAAGCACGGATCGAAGCACTCGAAAGCAAATAGTTTCTAAAAAAATTTTTTTATTCATAGTTAATGCTGGTAAAATCTTTACCAGTTAACCATCTATCCACAACTTATTCGCTCACCAGCGAATATTTCTCTTTACACGACAATAAAATAGCACCACCATATGTAGTAGGGATATTTTCATTTTATCTATCCTTAGAGCAGACACCAAAACCTAGGGGATGCTGCCACATCCTTGGGTATAAAAAGAAAGAGGTGGCGCAATGGCACTTACAGAGCACTTATTGGATGGTGATATACACCCCATCGACTTGGTTGAATCAGTTGCTGAGTACAACGAGTGGGATTTTGACCGAATTGCTGATGATCAAATCGCGATGGCTGTTGAGGGGCAGTGGAGAACATACTCTATAACTCTCGCTTGGTCATCATTTGATGAAACCTTAAGGCTAATATGTTCTTTTGAAATGGAGCCACCTTATGAAAAGCAGGCTGTCTTATTTGAGCTGCTAAATGATGTTAACGAGAAGTGTTGGGCTGGTTCATTTTCTTTTTGGACAGAACAAAAAATGATGATTTATAAGTATGGTTTAGTTCTTACAGGGGGACAGATTGCCAGCGCAGAGCAAGTTGACTGTTTAATATCTACGGCAGTTCTTAGTTCTGAGAAATTTTATCCAGCTTTTCAATTGGCGGTGTATGGTGACAAGAGTCCCAAAGAAGCAATACAAGTAGCCATTGCAGAGGCATTCGGTCGGGCGTAGAACTACCCTATGATAAATTAGGGAAGTTCTATGATTCAGGAAAATTTTGAGAGTGGTAAGCTCATCTTGCTAGGATGTGGCAAGATGGGTTCAGCAATGCTTAAAGGTTGGTTAGCAAAAGGAGTTAACCCAAAAAACATTTGGGTAGACGACCCATATCCAAGTGCCTGGGTGATGGGTACTGGGGTAAACGTAAATGAGGAATTACCATCGAATCCAGCATTTATTTGTATAGCTATCAAACCACAAATGATCTCTCAGATTGTTCCAAAGTTTTCTAATTATGGTAACGGCCAGTGTGTCTTTATATCAATTGCGGCGGGTGTAAAAATCTCCAGCTTTCAAGCTATTTTAGGACCAAAAACACCAATAATCCGGGCAATGCCAAATACTCCCGCTGAAATTGGTTTTGGGATAACAGCTAAAATAGCCAATAACAATGTCTCTAAGAATGCTATTGAGCATGCTGAAAAGTTGCTGTCAGCAATTGGAGAAGTTGTGAGTTTAAATTCAGAGGGCCAAATGGATGCTGTTACTGGTCTGTCGGGTTCCGGGCCTGCCTATGTTTTTTATTTAATTGATGCGCTTGCTGCTGCTGGTCATATGCAGGGTCTGGAGAAAGAACTTGCGATGAAACTGGCAAAAATGACAGTTCTTGGTGGAGCGAAATTAGCGGCTGACCCATCTGCGGTCCCAGAGGTGCTGAGAGTTAATGTGACTAGTCCCAATGGCACGACGGAGGCAGGGTTAAAGATCCTCATGAATAGTGAAAACGGCTTGGGCCCTTTAATCGAAAAAACAGTTGCTGCGGCTACCGCTAGATCGGAGGAGTTAGCTAATGGATGAAATAACCTTTGACGATTTTCTAAAAGTTGATATTCGAGTTGGAAGTATAATTAAAGCAGAAACCTTTCCGGAGGCTAGGAAGCCAGCTTATAAACTTTGGATTGATTTTGGTCCGTCAATTGGGACAAGAAAAACATCAGCTCAAATAACTGATAACTACCTACCAACTGAACTGGTAGGTCGGCAAGTAATGGCTGTTGTTAATTTTCCCCCAAGACAAATTGGTCCATTTATGTCGGAAGTTTTGACTTTAGGAGTAACTGATAATAAAGGGGCTGTTACTTTACTAGGTCCAGATAAAAAAATTCCTAATGGGGGACGGATGCATTGACAAAAAAAATATTTATTTCAAGACCACTCCCTAAAGCTGTTCTGAGTGCGGCAGCTCTTTTGGGCGACATTACCGTACGAGAAGATACGTCTGCAATGACAGAAGACGAGATGGTTGCTAGTCTAGTCAATTACGACGTAGTTTTGCCCACTTTAGGTGATATTTACTCAGAGAAAATATTTAAATCTTGTAAAAGAATAAATGTAAAATTACTGGCAAATTTTGGAGTAGGCTTTAATCACATCGATGTAAAGGCAGCTAATGAATATGGAATTACAGTTTCTAATACTCCTGGTGCTGTTACAGACGCAACTGCCGATATAGCGATAGCGCTAATGTTAATGTGTTGCAGAAGAACCTCAGAAGGAGAGCGCATTGTAAGATCAAACAAGTGGGAAGGGTGGCATCCAACCCAGATGCTTGGGTTTCATATTTCGAATAAAAAAGTCGGCATAGTTGGGATGGGTAATATAGGCCAAGCTATTGCGCGACGCTGTCATTTCGGTTTTGGAATGCAGGTGGGATACTTTTCTAGGTCTCCCAAAAATTTAGATTACCCGGTAGATCGATATGGCTCTTTGACCGAATTAGCGTCGAATAGTGATATTCTTGTTATTTCTGTGCCAGGTGGTTCAGCAACTCACCACTTAATTAATAAGGATATATTTTCCGCGATGCAGCCGCATTCTTATTTTGTGAATATTGCTCGAGGCGATGTTGTAAAAGAGATAGATCTTATCGAGGCGCTAAGACTTAATCAAATCGCTGGAGCTGGATTAGACGTTTATGAAAATGAACCTAAGGTGCCAAAGGATCTAATCTCAATGGAGAATGTAGTTTTGCTACCTCATCTTGGCACGGCTTCTCTGGAGGTAAGGACTGGTATGGGATTAATGGCGGTTGAAAATATAAAATATTTTTTAGAAGGTAAAGAGCCGCCCAACCTTGTTTAATTCTCGAAAGCTTCTCGCCAATGCCGCCGGCATAATGATACGTAAGTTTCATTGCCTCCAATTTGTATTTGATCGCCGCCTTTAACTATATTGCCATCTTCATCTTGTCGCACAACCATGGTCGCTTTCTTTCCACAATGACAAATTGTTCTAATCTCTCGCATTTCGTCTGCAATTGCTAATAAAGATGCGGAACCTGGAAAAAGATTGCCTGAGAAGTCAACTCGTAAACCATAACACATAACCGGAACGGCGAGATTATCTACGGCTCTTGCAAGTTGCCAGACTTGTTTTGAAGTTAGAAATTGAGCTTCATCTATTAGGATGCAAGCAATTTTTTCTTTGCTCAATTTTAACTTAATTCTATAGAATAAATCATCGTTGACTGTGAATGTATCAGCTGATGCATTAATTCCTATTCTTGATCCAATTTGCCCTTCACCAGCTCTATTATCAAGTTGCGCGGTAATGAGGTATGTTTTCATGCCTCTTTCTTGATAGTTATGCGACGCTTGAAGCAGCAAAGTTGATTTGCCTGCATTCATCGTCGAATAGTGGAAGTAGAGCTTTGCCATCTTAATTATGTACCACTGAACGAACACAAAAAGTGTGTTGATAAACCTAAATTTGCAAGTTTCTTGCTGCCTCCTAGATCCGGTAAATTTACAATAAAATTACATGACACAATATTACCACCCAACTTTTCTATTAACTTAACTCCAGCTTCTGCAGTGCCGCCAGTTGCTAAAAGATCATCTATCAGTAGAACTCTTTCACCAGGTCCAATGCTTTCTAAGTGTATCTCTAAGGTATCTTGGCCATATTCGAGTTCATAGTCTTGGCTAATTACTGAGCCTGGTAGTTTCCCCGATTTTCGGATTGGAACGAAGCCACAATGTAGCTTGTTTGCTAAGGCACCACCCAAAATAAATCCTCGTGCCTCTATACCCACAACCTTATCTATATTGGTATTTTCAACTGAGGACAGCATACCTTTAATTGTAAGGTCAAACCCATTAGGATCGGAGAATAAAGTGGTAACATCTCTAAACATTATTCCTTTATGTGGAAAATCTGTAATTGTTCGGATGTATTTTTTAATTCCTATTTTATCCATAAACTCTTCCCTAGTGATTTTGTGAGCTTAAATTTAAACTGAAAGTTATTTTAATTAAAAGTTTGTTTCACAAATTCAATCTCAGTTAGCCCAAGTGCCTATTTGTGATAGGAATGAATATAAAATTACAAATAATCAAGTTTCTAAACTAAATTAATACAATACACTGGGGTTTCTTTTTGGTGATCTATAGTTTATGCCGCCGATTATGATTTTCCCAGACTGGAACGATTTATGAGACAAGCCCTTTTTGGTGCATTCGCAAATTTATTTAAGCCCGAATTGGGTTCAAAGAGTTCTGATGGACTCAGTGTGGTGAGACTTAAAATTGAGTTGCTTTCTGGTCTTACGGTAGCCCTTGCCCTTGTGCCTGAGGCCGTAGCTTTTGCGTTTGTTGCTGGGGTTCATCCCCTTGTTGGTTTGTATGCGGCATTTATCGTAGGTTTAATAACAGCAGTATTCGGAGGGCGACCAGGCATGATTTCAGGCGCTACGGGAGCTTTAGCCGTTGTGATGGTTGCATTAGTAGCAGAGCACGGAGTTGAGTATCTCTTTGCAACTGTTGTTTTGATGGGGATTTTGCAACTTGTTGCTGGAATAATGCAGTGGGGTAGATTTATACGACTTGTTCCGCATCCAGTCATGTTGGGTTTTGTGAACGGTTTAGCGATTGTAATTTTTTTGGCTCAACTAAGTCAATTCAAAGTTCCGGGAACAGTTGAAGTGTCAGGTCATGGAACGTCTGGTGGTGAGTGGTTGACGGGCACGCCTTTGGCGACCATGCTTGCGCTCGTTGCCGTAACAATGGCTATTATTTATTTTCTACCAAAGGTTTCAAAAGTTATACCTGCACCGCTTGCCGGGATAGGCATTGTAGCTCTTATCGTGATATTCTTCGGTTTAGATGTGCCGAGGGTTGGCGATATGGCTTCAATTAAGGGAGGTTTACCCAGTTTTCACGTGCCAATGGTTGAACTTAGCTGGGAGACTTTTGAAATAATTTTTCCTTATGCAGTCGTCCTAGCAGCAATCGGTCTTATTGAGAGTTTGCTTACACTGAACCTTGTGGGCGAAATGACCAATAAGCGTGGAGGAGCGAGCCAAGAATGCCTTGCTCAGGGTACAGCAAACGTTGTGACAGGATTTTTTGGTGGCATGGGTGGCTGCGCGATGATCGGGCAATCGATGATAAATGTAAAATCTGGTGGACGTACTCGTATAGCAGGCATATCCGCCGCTGTTTTTCTTTTGCTTTTTATTCTCGTTGGAAGCTCAATCATCGAACAAATTCCTTTAGCAGCATTGGTTGGTGTGATGTTTATGGTTGTAATTGGAACTTTCGCTTGGAATTCACTCAAAGTTTTGCGCGTGGTTCCAAAAACTGACGCCTTTGTGACCATTTTAGTAACCGTAGTGACAGTTTGGTATGATCTTGCCGTAGCAGTCGTGGTTGGAGTTATTGTTTCCGCATTGGCCTATGCTTGGAATAATGCAAGAAGAATTCATGCACATGTTGATTTAGATGGTGATAGTAAAACATATAAAATCCAGGGTCCTTTGTTCTTCGGGTCCACAGAAGGTTTCGTTGAGCTCTTCGACGTGGAAAATGATCCGAAGATCGTGATTTTGGACTTTGAATCAAGTAGGGTAGTTGACCAGTCTGCGTTGCAAGCAATAGAAGTTGTTGCAGCGAAATATGAAAGCGCGGGGAAGCTCCTGCAATTAAAGCATCTTAGTAGAGATTGTCATACGCTTTTAATAAAAGCGGGTCATCTTATGGTTGATAGCGATGATGATCCTGATTATGCTTTAGCAGTAAATTATTCAGTTAAAACTGGAATTCTTGACGGTGGGCATTAACTCCAGCTTGCTGAAACCCGTTCTTTATTTTTCTAAGCACCAACGCATAACTGCTTTTTGAACATGAAGTCTATTTTCTGCTTCATCAAAAATTACAGAGTTTTTCCCATCCATGACCTCAGATGTCGCTTCCTCGTCTCTATGAGCAGGTAAGCAATGCATGAATAGTGCGTTGGATTTAGCATGCGATAGTAGTTCTTTATTTACTTGATATGGCCTTAGTTGATTATGGCGCCGTTCTCTTGCAGATTGAAGATCATGCATACTAATCCACGTGTCAGTTACAACTAGATCTGCATTTTTTATTGCTAAGATAGGGTTGTGTTCAATTGAGATTTTTGTTCCATTTTCCTGAGCTCGCTCAATTACTTTACTATCTGGCTCAAGGGTTTCTGGACCTGTAAATGTCAAATTAAAATCAAATTTTTCTGCGGCCTGGGCAAAACTATTAAAAACATTATTTCCATCGCCTGACCAAACTATTTTTTTACCTTTGATAGAGCCTCTGTGTTCCTCGTAAGTCATGATATCTGCCATAATTTGACAAGGGTGTGAAAAATTTGTTAGGCCATTTATTACCGGTACCTCGGCAAACTTTGCCATTTCATGTAATGTTGCCTCTTCATATGTTCGAAGCATAATTAAGTCGACGTACCTACTGAGAACTCTCGCAGTATCTGCAATAGTTTCTCCATGGCCAAGTTGCATATCATTACCTGATAAAATTATTGTCTGACCTCCCATTTGGCGCACGCCCACATCAAAGCTTACTCGAGTGCGAGTTGAAGGTTTTTCAAAAATCAAAGCTACGATATGGCCGTCAAGTGCTCGATCGCTATCGAATGCACCCTTTGTCAAGCCCGCTCTAGATTTTTTTAATTCCAAAGCAGTTTGGATGATCTTCTTTAGGTCACTGCTTTCTATATTTTTTATATCTAAAAAATTTGCCATTTTATTTCTTTATTTAGCTATTCTTAATGAGTTTGCGGTCTGCTCCAACCTACTTAGCGCCTCATTAATTTCTTCGATGGTTATATTAAGGGCAGGTAGTAATCTAACGACATTATCACTCGCTGGCACTGTTAAAATGGATTTTTCATAACCTTCTCGTACAAAATCTAAATTTGGGCATTTGCATTTAATCCCTAACATTAAACCAGTACCTCTAATTTCTTCAAAGATATCAGGATATTTATCAATTAATCCAAGAAGTCCTTGGGTTATAAGTCCTGATTTTTCTGTCACAGAGTTAAGGAACTCTGGCGTATTTACTATCTCGAGTACTTTAATCCCTACTGAGCAGGCTAATGGGTTCCCACCGTATGTAGAGCCATGTGTCCCGGCAGTCATTCCGCTGGCCGCAGATGTTTTAGCTAAAACCGCCCCAAGAGGGAAACCGCCACCGATGCCCTTGGCAACCATAGCTATATCTGGTTCTATTCCTGACCATTCGTGCGCAAAGAGTCTGCCGGTTCGGCCAACACCGCATTGGACTTCATCGACAACCAACAATATATCATGCTTGTCACATAAATCGCGTAAACCTTTTAAGCACTGCTCTGGTAAGAGACGAATCCCACCTTCGCCCTGTATGGGTTCTACAAGAATTGCTGCAGTTTTTTCATTAATTGCTGCTTCTATGGCATCATGATTAGACCAAGGAAGATGAACGAAGCCCGGGAGCATTGGACCAAACCCTTTCGTTAGTTTTTCACTACCGGCTGCAGCGATGCCTGCTGACGACCGGCCGTGGAAAGACCCGTCAAAGGTTATTATTTCCACGCGCTCTCCATATCCTTTTTCATACCAGAACTTTCGAACCATTTTAACGGCTAATTCGCAACTTTCTGTTCCCGAATTTGTAAAGAAAACGTTATCTGCAAAGGTTGTGTCCACCAATAACTCTGCTAGGCGTTGTTGTTCGGGAATTTCATATAGATTTGAAACATGCCAGAGTTTGTTAGCCTGGGAGGTTAATGCGTCTACAAGTTCAGAATTTGAGTGGCCAAGGGCATTTACAGCAATTCCAGCTCCCATATCGAGATAACCATTACCATTCTTTGTAAACAGCCAACTACCTTCACCTCGCTCAAAAGCTAATGGCGCACGGTTGTATGTCGGCAATATGGAAGTATTCATTTAACTCTCTAAATTTTATTTTAATTTATCACTTATATCTCGATTGTGATGACTTTTATACTTTAACAACAATTATATGCAGGAGCCAGTCCAGAAACAGCAGAAGTTTTCCACTACTGGAGTAGCATGGGAATCCAATGATCTCGCAGAATTTTAGTAAGGTCTTTGTAAAATATGACTGTCACTTTTCGAATGTACTACTGGCTGTATTCGTATAAAGAGCGAATATAAAAAGATTTAATAATTCCTATATGGTTTACAGTTGTTTGAGCTTCATAAAGAAAAAACGGAAGATTACTGGGATGTTGAAGCCCTCTTTGATCTTTGTTTTACTCCTGGGCGCTTTGCTTTATCTTCCTATCGACTTAGAGAGGGTCAATCACCGATTGATGAACTATGCCTAGTTGCTAAAAACGAGGAAGGTTTTTTAGCAGGCGCAATAAGATATTGGCCATCAGAAATTGAAAAAAATAAGGTTTTATTTCTTGGGCCAATTGCTGTTCATCCTACCTATCAGGGTGAGGGTATCGGTGCAGCTTTAATCAAAATTAGCTTAAAAAGGGCGAGAGAACTCAATTGGAAACGAGTTCTAATGGTAGGTGATGAAGTCTATTACAGAAGATTTGGTTTTCGAATGATCAAGGGAATTATTTTTCCCCCACCAACAAATCCTAATCGTATTTTAGGCATAGAGTTGGAAGAATTTTCTTGGCAGGGTATCCAAGGTAAAGTTCTCCCCATCAAAATAGATAATTAAACTTCATGTTTTTTCTATTTTATCCTGGATTTGTATAAAAAAGGGTGAAGACCTTAACCTTGTTGTAGCTTGAGCTTGATTAATATTTCAATTAATAGATTTCAGTTATTGTTTGATTTAGAAAGCAAGTGATCATTATTTTATGCCAAGATATGCTTTGAAAGTAGAATATCACGGTGGCCCTTTTGTTGGTTGGCAAAGGCAAACCGAGCTTCCTTCGGTACAAGGGAATATTGAACAGGCTTTATCGATTTTAGAACCTGGGGACCATACAATTGTAGCAGCTGGGAGAACTGACGCGGGGGTGCATGCTGTTGGGCAAGTTGCACATTGTGATCTAGTCACAGACTGGATCCCTTTTCGTCTATCGGAAGCTTTAAATTTTCATTTAAAACCAAGTCCAATATCAATTGTTTCTTGCGCAAAAGTTGATGAGGATTGGCATGCTCGCTTTTCTGCTGTGGAGCGGAAATACGAGTTTCGTATAGTCTGCCGCCGTGCTCCTCTAACCCATGAAAATGGACTGGTCTGGCATGTCAAACATCATTTAGACGTTAAGGCGATGCAACGGGGTGCAAATTACTTGTTGGGTAACCATGATTTCACAACTTTTAGGTCGTCAATATGCCAAGCAACTAGCCCAGTTAAAACTCTAGATGAATTATTAGTAACGGAAATACCCATAAATAATGGAACGGAAATTCGGTTTACAATAAGAGCTCGGAGCTTTTTACATAATCAAGTCAGGAGCTTTGTTGGAACGCTGGAAAGGGTTGGAGCTGGAGCTTGGTCGCCAGAGGATGTTCTTCAAGCATTATCTGCAAAGAATAGAACTGCGTGTGGTCCGGTGAGTCCCCCGTATGGCTTGTACTTAAGCTCTGTAAGATATCCCATTGAGCCGTTTATCTAAACTTTTATTGCTTAGGCTTAACCTTAGTAGTTGGTTTTTCGTATTCAGGTCTTTCTGGCCAAGAATGTTTTGGGTAACGTCCCCGCATTTCCTTCCGTATATCTAAATAACTTGTTTTCCAAAAATTTGGTAAATCCATTGTTTTTTGAAGTGGCCGTCCAGCTGGTGACAAAAGTGTTACAAGTAGTGGTTTGTTTTTGACCAGCGGATGTGATTTTTGTCCGAAAAGTTCTTGAAGGCGTAATTCTATGGAGGGATGCTCTCCAGTATAATCAATGGGTAATTTTCGACCTAATGGGCTGACAAAGTATTTTGGGACAACTTCATCTAGTTTAGTTAGTTGCTGCCAACTAAGTAAATTTTGCAGGGCTGGTAGGCAGTCAAATTTTTTCCAATCGTCGGCAGTCTTTATGTTTTTTATGAATGGCTTTAGCCATTCTTTTGCAGTTTCCTTTAAATGATTTTTTTCCATGTTGGGAAAACCCGCACCACCAAGTTTGACCCTGGCAATGAATTGCTCTTCCGCTGCGCTGAAATGAAAGCCTATATCTACAATTGCATTAATAATTGTTGAGGCTATTTCCTCAAATGGTGGATTGATCCAGTTCTCAGATTTGAGGGATATTTTTCCAAGAACTTCAGTTCTAAGTGTTTTTAAACGCTTTTCTCGTGTCGACCAGTAACAAGTATTTTGCCATATAATCTTATCTTCAAAGAGTTCACGTATTTCGTTTTCTGAAATTCCTATGCCTAATCTTATTTTCGTGTCTTTGCGATCACCGTCTATATCCACAGCTACAATGTAATTCTGCTTGCTTAGTGGATCACCTTGCTGAAGATGAGCCCCCTTTCCACTAGACAAGAGATACTTTGAAGTGGAGCCATCTCTTTTCTTTCCTATGCGGTCAGGGAATGCCAGGGCCAGGCTTTGAGCTGTGGATAAAGAAGTTTCATGGTTCACCAGCTTTTCAAGAATCTTTCGATCTGCTTCTATTCTGGAAAATAAACCAATCTTTATGTTTCGACGTTTAAGTTCATCTTGAAAGTGATCTATGCGCAATTGGAAATCACTACTACCTTCATTATACAAAATATCTTTATTTTGCAGTAAGGCTGCGATTATGGCAGATTTTTTCCCCGCTTTATTTAGCATATGTGCTAAGCGTACATGGCATGGAAATTTTGAGATTTCTTGACCATGAGGTGTTATTTTATTTTCAATTGTAGTTGCACCAAGCTGATATAAAAGTTCATATGCTTTTTCTAGCCGAGCTGGCTCTGGCTTTGTCAAAAACTTCATACTTTTTAGTCAGTAACGATAACACCAACCTTCGGCGATACGTCCTGCTCTTCCCATTCGTTGCTTTGCTTCTGCCTTAGAAATTTTTTGTGTAATAAGCCGAGACATTCCACTGGAGGGATCATATAGTGCGCGTCTAGTATAACCACTATCAACCACTACCCTAATTCCCGGAATTGTCAGTGAAGTTTCCGCAATAGAGGTTGATAGAACTACTTTACGTAAAATTTTGTTTTCTAATGGCTCTAAAATTTTGGTCTGTTGTTCAAAAGGTAGCGATCCGTACAGTGGCATTATTAACGCCGTTTGAGGCAACTTTTTCTTTAGTAGCTTTTCTATTGTTCTTATTTCAGCTTCCCCAGGCAGAAATGCAAGGATGCCTCCGTCTGTCATTTTAAAGGCATCGTAAACAAGTTCGGAGAAATTTTCCCACAAATTGTCATTTTTTGATTTCGGGCGAGACAAGTAATTACATTTTACCTTATAAGCTCGCCCATCAGATATAATTGGAGCATTTGTGTCTAATATTTTAGAAACGGGTGCGACATCTAACGTCGCAGACATAACTAATATCTTTAAGTCATTCCTTAGAACTTCTGCGACTTGAAGGCTCAGCGCGAGGCCTAAGTCAGCATTAATAGATCTTTCATGGAATTCATCAAAAATAATACAACCAACTTTGGATAAACTTTGATCGGATTGAATCATTCTTATTAAAATGCCCTCAGTTACAACCACTATGCGAGTTTGCTTGCTTACTTTGTTGAGCCCTTTAATCTGAAAGCCAACAGTTTCTCCGACCTTTTCATTGAGTAACGACGCCATTTGACTTGCAGCCGCACGTGCCGCAAGTCTTCTAGGTTCTAAAATTATTATTTGTCCATTTACATTTGGGCTCTCAAGCAAACTCAAAGGAACAATGGTCGTTTTCCCAGCTCCAGGAGGAGCCACAATAACAGCGCGGTTCCCTACCGAAATAGCTTCCTGAAATTGTTTTATAACGTCATGTATCGGGAGTAGATATTTCACGGTTTATCTGCGAACAAATTTGGCGCGCCCACGGTTTGTTTCAATCTGAAAAGAGATGACCTTGTAAAATTCGTTTTGATACTCGTATTTCACATTAAAAGGAAAATTTCTTCCATCTTTCAATTCTTTGGCTGAATAACCTCCCATTCGCGTGTAAATACCATGGCAATTTAATTGACCATCAGATGTCTCTTCACCGTGTGTAAATTTTATTTTAACGCGTCTTATACCATCAAACATCGCGAAATCTTGTGCACATATATTTGCCTTTTTTTGATCTCTCAGAATAAAAATTATAGCGCTCATCGGATCGAGCGTATCCAATTGTTCATTAGGGTCCTGCCAGTAGGGTTTTGGAGTTTTTTTTGTCTTCAGCTCAATACTAGATCGGGAATATAGCAATGTCTTTTCTTCTTTTCGTCTGCCAGTGTCTGATTTCTCGGAATAGTATTTTGGTTTGAACAACCCATTTTCGACCTTGCCTTGTGATGATGCTTCAAATTTATATTTAGAAACTACAGAAAATATGCCTGTTGAACGCAAATTACCTGCCGCACTATATAAATTATCTTTTAATTCAACAGCGTAATTAAGTCTGCCCAGTTTTAGGCCAAGTATATATACATCAAAAATATTCTGCTGTGCCTTGCTATATGAGTATCCTGGTGAGAGGAACACCACCAGAAAGCAAATTGTTAAGATAATTCTCAATACTCTTGTTCCATCAAAGATATTTTATAACTTGTTCTAGTTGTAGCTTCATCTAGGCAAAAATTTGCTGTAAAGGTCAACAGGTGGCACTATAAATCTTTTGTGTGATGGACGGTATGGAAAATATTGCCGAATTAGCTAAAAGTGTGATGAATGCGGATCGTCGAGCATTATCTCAAGCTATTACATTGATTGAAAGCTCGAGAGATGATCATCGGATCCAAGCTATGGAATTGATGGACCATCTTAGGTCATCTGATAGAAAAGCCATTCGTGTAGGACTATCCGGAACTCCTGGGGTAGGTAAATCGACTTTTATTGAAAGCTTCGGGACCTATCTTACAGGAATGGGTTTAAGGGTAGCCGTACTGGCAGTTGATCCCAGTTCAATTAGGTCAGGAGGTTCTATCCTGGGTGATAAAACCAGAATGGAAAGGTTGGCGCGGGAACCAAACGCTTATATCAGACCATCTCCAAGCCAGACCCATCTGGGAGGCGTAGCTAGACGTTCTCGGGAGGCTGTTGCGATTTGTGAAGCAGCAGGTTTCGATATCATCTTCATCGAAACTGTTGGGGTCGGGCAATCTGAAACAATAGTTTCAGAAATATCTGATATTTTCTTACTTCTTATTGCACCGGCTGGTGGTGACGAGCTGCAGGGTGTTAAACGAGGCATTATGGAAATAGCAGATTTAATTCTTGTAAATAAAGCGGATGGTGACCTTAAAGCCGCTGCTTCGCGAACTTGTTCTGATTATTCCAGTTCTTTAATGCTTTTGCGCAAAAGAGTGCATGATCCAACGGGGTTTCCTCTTGCGATGGCTATCTCTGCTTTGGAAGAAGATGGACTGGGTGATGTATGGGACAAAATTGAAGAGCTTCTAGACTGGAGGAAGGCTGAGGGATGGTTTGACAATAATCGAACTGCCCAATCACGTTTTTGGTTTAAGGAAGAAATTCGTCAGGGTCTCTTATCAATGCTTGATGACGAAAAAGTTAAAGAAGAAATGTCAGCATTGATGAATATGGTTGATAATGGCGAAATCTATTCTTCAGCGGCGGCTCAGAAGATTTTGAAAAAATATACAGCGAAACCCAGATAATTATCAAGATTCGGAACGGGCTTGTCTATTTTGTTACAATATTAAGTTCCAGTGCTTGACGATCTCTAACTTTAAACTTAGAAGCACTTCAAATTTGTAGTAGAATCTGTATTTTCCAAAATTGAGCTTCTTAATTGGTTGATCAATTCTAAAAGAATAAGGAATTCGATATGTCACGTCGCTGTGAATTGACTGGAAAAGGCCCCATGACAGGTAATAACGTCAGTCATGCTAACAACAAAACGAAGCGAAGATTTTTACCAAATCTTAATGATGTGACTTTGCAGTCAGAAAGCTTGGGTCGTGGCTTCAAGATGCGAATTACGGCAGCAGCGCTGCGAAGTGTTGATCACCGCGGTGGATTGGACGCTTTTCTTCTTAAAGCGAAAGACTCCGAACTGTCAGATAATGCACTGAAAATTAAAAAGGAAGTTATGAAAAGCCAGGCAGCAGAGGCTTAGCTTAATTTCTAAAACATAGAAGGAAGTAACTAATGATTTCTTTCTATAGGCATTTCATTTTTTTGCTAGCAGCAATGCTAACACCGTTAGTTGTGGGAGCGGAAACAATAACGGTTGATGGTGCATATGCGCGCGCTTCCTCCAAATTGGCAAAGTCAGCAGCGGCCTTCATGGAAATAAAGAATATGTCTTCAACAGAGGACCGTTTGCTTGGTGCAAGATCAGACTTTGCGAAGAGGGTTGAGTTACATACTCACATTAAGAGTGAAGATGGTGTAATGAAAATGAGGCGAGTAGCCGGTGGATTATTGGTTCCAGGTAATGGAAACCTCATGCTTCAAAGAGGTGGTGATCATATAATGTTTATGGGACTTACCCGGCCTATTAGTGATAGGGAAATAATACAATTAATGCTGATTTTTGAGAACGCGGGTTCATTTGAGATAGAGATCCCAATTCATCTGAAAGAAATGGCAGCTTCTGGTTCCAGATCACTCACTCACACACATTCTCATACGCACAAAAATTCGACAAAACACAAACATACGCATAGTCATTTAGATAAACATTAGAGAAACTATTGGTTAAATCGGTACTTTTCGTTTGCCTTGGTAATATCTGTAGGTCTCCAACTGCTGAGGGAATATTTCGTTCAAAAATTAAAACTAAGGGTTTTAAAATTCGTCATGACAGCGCGGGTTTAACAAACTGGCACGAAGGACACCCACCATACGAGCCAATGAAAAATACATGTGAGAATTATGGTTACAATATCTCTGATTTAAGGGCCAGGATTATAAAAAAAGAGGATTACAGAGACTTTGATTGGATTTTGGCAATGGATGATCAAAATATCGATGAGTTGAAGAATATTTATCCATCTGATCCAGAAAACAAAATACGGAAGATAACAAGTTTTATAGATGGATCGCTAAACAGTATTAATGTGCCTGATCCTTATTACACGGGAGACTATGAGGCTTCTCTCAACTTAATCGAGCAAGCTGTGGAAGCTTTTTTAAATCAAATTTTTGAGTGATTTTGCGATATAGCAAAAAAATGACGTATTTTGCGCCTATTTTGGTCACTTGGTCTTTCCTTTTTATCAATGGATCCTAGTTATCATCAATGAATAAATTAACTTTGATCCAATTGGGAACTCGGATCGTAGAAACCTTAGCCAGGAGTAGTCATGTCATTATTAATATTATACCTAGCAACAGCTCTAGTTTTTCTTGCCTTAGATGTGGTAATGCTTAAGCGTGTGCTACACCCCTTGTTTTCGAAGCACATTGGCCACATGATGCTCGACGCGCCTAAAATGGGAGCAGCCGGAGTGTTCTACTTGCTTTATGTGGCTGGTATAGTTTTCTTTGTAGCTCTTCCTGCTGCAAATGGTGGAAGCATGTTCCAAGCATTCATAGCTGGTTTGGTATTGGGAGCCATGGCTTATGGTACGTACGAATTCACAAATTTTGCGACATTGAAAGGATGGCGCAGAAGAATGGTAGCGATCGATCTGTCCTGGGGTGCTCTACTTACGGCTCTTTCTGCTGTGGGCGGTGTGTGGATCCACTCAATTGTTACCTAAGCCTACTATTCTCCTGGTAGGATCAGTAATATTATCGGTACTTGGCAATTTGTAAAAACGCAAGTATAGCGTAGTCACGCTTAGCGGAAAGAGTATTCATGCCGGGTAGTGCAAATCTAAATACAATGATAAAAGCTGCCCGACGAGCCGGGCGTTCTCTTGTTAAAGATTTTAGAGAAGTAGAAAACTTGCAAGTCTCTCGTAAAGGCGCAGGCGATTTTGTTTCACGAGCTGATACAGCAGCAGAAGAAATTATAAGAGAAATTTTAACTGAAGCCAGACCCACCTATGGTTGGTTAGGTGAAGAAAGTGGTGGTTCAGATGGTGAGGATCCAACACGTCGTTGGATTGTTGATCCGCTAGATGGGACTACTAATTTTCTACATGGTCTCCCTCACTGGGCAGTATCAATCGCCCTGGAACACAAAGGTAAAGTAATTTCTGGTGTCATATTTGACGCCGCAAAAGATGAACTTTTTTATGCTGAAAAAGGTACCGGTGCCTGGATGAACGGCCCACGAATGAATGATGAAAGAATTCGTGTATCAGCAAGGAGCAGAGTATCCGACAGCTTATATGCAACGGGTATCCCATTTGCAGCTTCTGTAGCAGATCTTCCTTCCACATCTCAGCAGCTTAAACGTCTTATGCCAGTTAGTGCAGGCATCCGTCGTCTTGGTAGTGCCGCTCTTGATTTAGCATATGTTGCCGCTGGTAGATATGATGGCTACTGGGAGCGTGGATTAAAGTCATGGGACATTGCAGCGGGAGTGGTAATTGCCCGAGAAGCGGGAGCTATTGTTGAAGCGCTTGATGAGGGTGGTGATGAACCTCATGATTTAGGCAACGTAATTTGTGCAAATGATGCTCAATTCGAGGAATTCGCAAAAATAATAAGGAATTAATTCAACCCCAGGGTGATTTTTTCCCAAGCCGTGACTTTACCTTTGGGATTGCTGACTTAACCAGTGTGTATTCTGCCTCAGGATGTGGTGGATGGCCGCTACTATCTTTCCAAAATCTAAGGCCACCCAATCTAAAGAAAGTAGGAAGGCAAAGAATACTTCCAACTACAAATCCCCCAATATGCGCCCAATAAGCTACACCGCTTTTGCCTGATGGAAGAACGGTTCCATTTGCCAGCTGTAGGAGAAACCATGCGCCAAGCACCAGCCAGGCCCTCAAAGAAATAATTTTGAAAAATATAAAAATAAAGAAAATTACATCTACCCGCGCCTTGGGATATAATAATAGATAGCCTCCCATTACACCTGCTATAGCTCCTGATGCACCGACCAGCGGTATAGGTGAAAGAGGTGCTGTCAGATAATAGATTATACTGGCTCCAATACCACTTAATAAATAAAAAACTAGAAAGCCAAAGTGTCCCATTTGATCTTCAAGGTTATCCCCGAAAATATAGAGGAATAACATATTCCCTGCTAAGTGTAGTATGCCACCATGAAGAAAAGTTGAGCTTAATAAAGTATAGAAACCTTCGCCTTGGCTAAGGTGGTACGGGATCAGTGCCCAAATTGAAAAAAATTTATTTATAATTACTGGATCGTTTATACTTCCCCAATAGCTGAAAAATATGATGCAATTTAGGAAAATTATGGAATAAGTGATATAAGGCGTTCGCCCAGATGGATTATGGTCCCTTATTGGTAGCATCCTGTAATGCCTAACTTCTTTATGTAAAAAACAGTTACTCCTGTAGGATAATTCTTGCCTCAGAAATATCAAATGGCAAGCTGCCTATATAATCTTCAATAAACTCCATTAATTATGTTTAAGGAATTTAGAGAGATTGACAATCAGTGTATATAAGGTACGGTCTGTTTAACCTCGCAACCAGCCAGGCCGTTTTGCGGCTCCCCCCGTGAAAACCCCAGCTCGCGGCACATTTCATATAAAATCTAAACGAAAGCATGCATTAGAATACAAATATACCCACCTGTTTTTTATACTTAAATTCGGTATACCATTGTATTTGTTGACTTTTTTTATGTTAAGCTTACGTGTTAGAGTTCAAGAAACGTTGATTGTCAAATAAATGATGGTCAGGGGTTCGAAGCATCAAGGGAGGAAAAGGTGTGTTTTTAAAGAACTTAAAGAACTATTTGATAGGCTCAGTGGTAGCGACCACTGGTGCATTATCGATGTTTGCTACTCCTCAAATAGCATTTGGGGAAGAGAAGCAATATTTTCCGATAGCAAGCAGTAGGGTTGGTCCCTATTCTGCAATGGGTACTGGATATTATGGTGCTCAAATAGATTACATGAACTATGTGAACATGAATGGCGGTGTGAACGGTGTTATGCTTACATGGCAGGAATGCGAAACTGAATATAACGCTGTGAAAACGGTGGAATGTTACCAAAGGCTTCTTGAAAAAGATGGCCAACGCATTGTTGTTTTCGATACTTTAGGAACTCCAGGAGCTTACGCGGTCATTAACAGAATGGCTGAAGACAATGTTGTTCTTGCGCAGTACGGTTATGGGCGCACTGATGGTGCCGATGGGCGAGTGTGGCCGTGGGTTTTTAACGCTGCAAGTCATTATTGGTCCCAAATTGCTGTAAAAATGAAGTTTATGGCAGAACAAGAGGGCGGCATTGACAAGATGAAGGGTAAGAAAATCGTACACCTTCACATTGATTCAGCTTATGGTCGTGAACCACTACCGGCTATGAGGTCTATTGCCAATGATTGGGGTGTTGAACTAGTTGAAATCTCTATCCCACCGCCTGGACTGGAGCAGCAATCACAGTGGCTTCAAATCAGAAAAGAGCAACCAGACTGGGTCACTTTCTGGGGCGCTGGTTCTGGTATGAACTCAACTGCTATGACAAATGCTGCACGAGTTCGTTTCCCAAGAGAAAGAATGATGTACGTCACATTTGGCGCAGCTGAGGAAGATATGTATCCTGCGGGTGATGCAGCGGTTGGAACATACGCTGTAGCCAACGCGTTGCCTGGTGCAGAATATCCTTTGGTTGCTGCCATCAAGGAGCAAGTATACGGTGCTGGAAAAGGAAACTTAGCAGATGAAAGTAGAATTGGTTCAGTATATTGGAATAGAGGACTAGGTGCTGCTGTTATGTGGATTGAGGGTTTAAGAAACGCTCAAAAAATGCATAACAAAGTTGGTAAAGCAGTAAATGGTGCTGAGTTTAGAGATGGTTATGAAGCAATTAACATGACTGAAGCTAGACTTAATGAACTTGGAGTTGGTGGAATGTTAGCTCCGTTTGCTATTTC